>Ga0207885_100088_pt1 | contig 16512 bp, 8 predicted proteins | sample LinPmetageLP31_FD_184047 | JGI IMG/M metagenome (GOLD analysis project Ga0207885, IMG submission 184047) | Marine viral communities from the Pacific Ocean - LP-31 (SPAdes) | ecosystem: Environmental > Aquatic > Marine > Oceanic | place: Pacific Ocean | collected 2009-08-23 | reverse complement strand
CCGAGCGCGGCGTGAGCCGCCAGCGCTACAAGGGCCTGGGCGAAATGAACCCCGAGCAGCTGTGGGAAACCACCATGGACGTCACCCAGCGCCGCCTGCTGCGCGTGCAGATTGAAGACGCCATTGCGGCGGACCAGATCTTTACGACGCTGATGGGCGACGACGTGGAGCCGCGCCGGAACTTTATTGAGACGAATGCGTTGGTGGCGCGGAATATTGATGTTTGAAGTTGTTTTGTAGGATCCCAGAATAGTTGAGAAAACTCACAAATAAATGCTCCGCGCAAACCGAGTCGTAAGTCGCGGGCCCGCGGTTCGAGTCCCTGATCGCTACCAGTATCTAAAAGGGTTTCCAGGCAACTGGAAACCCTTTTTCATGCCCGCAATCTGGCGGCTTTCCGCAAAGTTCCGGCTCAGTACGCACGTCGTCTGCAAAAGCGATTGCAGCACGCCCCCTAAAGCAGTTTGCTGAGGGTCCCGTCCACGCCTCCAGCGGCCCCTCCATCAGAACGGGCAACCAGCAGGGTCCGCCCGGGTGGCGGGCATGTAGTCGAGCTGAAGCGCCGCGTCACCGCCCGTGAACCCGAAGAGCGACCGACGGAGTGCGCCCTGATATTCGCAAGCGGGTAGTAGGCCGGGAGGCATAATGTCGTCCTCGCGGCCTCCAAGCCCAAACTCCTTGCGACAAAGCGTATATGACCGCTCTCGAACAGCTTCTTGACACCTTCCGCGCCGCAGCAGTCACCGAACGCGAGAAAGGGACTTATTTCGAAGAGTTGATCGTCTGCTACCTGCGTAACGAAGCCACCTATCGCGACCTGTACAGCGATGTGTGGAGTTATGCGGAATGGGCGGACTTGCAAGGGTTGGACAAGCGAGACGCTGGTATCGATCTTGTGGCAAAGACACAGGGCACCGGCGAATACCACGCCATCCAGTGCAAGCTGTTTGCGCCGGACCACAAGGTCCAGAAGGGCGACATCGACAGCTTCTTCACCGCATCGGGCAAAAAGCCGTTCACACGCCGGATCATCGTCGCCACGACGAATCACTGGACCGACCACGCCGAAGATGCCCTCTATGACCAGCAACCACCGGTCAGCAAGATTGACCTGACTGCCCTTGAAGAAAGCCAGATCGATTGGTCGCAGTACCAGCCAAAGGCGGCGATACCGGTCATCAAGGCGAAGAAACAGTTAAGGGACCACCAGAAGAGTGCGTTGAACGGGGCCATTCATGGTCTGACAGATGCCGACCGGGGCAAGCTAATCATGGCTTGCGGGACTGGGAAGACATTTACGAGTTTGAAGATCGCCGAGACGCTGGCCGGTGCGTTCACACGATGACCGTTTCGACGCGATGGTGAACAAGCTGGACCTGATCGGCAAGGACACCAGCAAGATGGAAGTCATCGCCATCACCGACAAAATCCAAAAGAAGCAGGAAAAGGCCAAGGACACGAAAAACAAGGATGTGGCCAAGGGTGGTTTTACCATCGGCGAACCGGTACAACGCCCCACCCCGCAGGAACAGCACGAAATTCAGTTCGAGATTGGCGAGATCGAGAAGGCCATCTACGCTAAGCTGGTGCAGAAGGTCGGCAATCGGCACCATTGGGAAGATTGGGCCAACGACATTGCCAAGATCGCCCGCACCCACATCGACCGGATCACAGCCATCATCGAGAATCCGGCGAACACCAAGGAACGAGCAGCGTTCGATGCGTTCGCCGCCGAATTGCGCGATGACCTGAACGGCAGCATCACGGATGGCGAAATCATCGAAATGCTGGCGCAGCACCTAATTACTAAGCCGGTGTTCGATGCCTTGTTCGAGGACTACAGTTTCGCAAAGCACAACCCGATGTCCCTTGCCATGCAGGGTGTTCTTGATGTGCTTCAAGAACACCGGCTGGACAAGGAAGCTGACACACTGGAAAGGTTCTATGAAAGCGTGAAGCTGCGTGCGGAAGGCATCGACAATGCGGCAGGTAAGCAGAAGATCGTCGTTGAGCTATACGACAAGTTCTTCCGCAATGCCTTCCCGAAGATGACCGAACGGCTGGGCATCGTCTACACGCCAGTCGAAGTAGTGGACTTCATCATCCACAGTGTCGCCCACCTCCTGCAAGCTGAGTTCGGCCAGACCTTGGGCAGCAAAGGCGTTCACATCATCGATCCCTTCACCGGCACTGGCACCTTCATCACGCGGCTGCTACAAAGCGGGCTGATCAAGCCGGAAGAACTGCCGCACAAGTACAAGCATGAAATTCATGCCAACGAGCTTGTGCTGCTGGCTTACTACATCGCGTGCATCAACATCGAGGCCGTGTACCACGGCATCGTCGGTGGCAAGTACCAACCGTTCGAAGGCATCTGTCTCACTGACACCTTCCAGCTATACGAGAAGGAAGACATGGTGGATGCCCTGCTGGCGAACAACAGCGCCCGTCGAAAGCGCCAGAAGAAACTGGACATCCGCGTTATCTTCGGCAACCCGCCGTATTCAGTCGGGCAGGAAAGCGCGAACGACAACAATCAGAACATTGACTACCCACATCTGGATCAGCGAATCACGGACACTTATGTCGAAAGGTCGAATGCTGCGCTTTCGAGGAATCTTTACGACAGCTACATCCGTGCCATTCGTTGGGCCAGCGACCGGATCGGCAACAACGGCGTGATCGGTTTTGTTACGAACGCAGGCTTCTTGGAATCGGGTTCGTCGGATGGTTTGCGGAAGTGTCTGGCCGACGAATTTTCCAGCATCTATGTCTTCCATCTTCGCGGCAACCAAAGAACCTCCGGTGAGGTGTCACGCCGGGAAGGCGGCAAGATTTTTGGTGGCGGCAGCCGTGCCCCTGTTGCCATTTCCGTTTTGGTCAAGAACCCAGATGCTGCACAGCACGGCCAGATTTACTTTCACGACATCGGCGACTATCTGACACGCGAGGAAAAGCTGGAAAAGATCAGCGTCTTTTCCAGCATCGAAGGCATCACCAAAGCTGACGGATGGCGGACTATTGCGCCCGATCAGCATGGCGACTGGCTCAACCAACGCGATGACCGCTTTGGTGAATACATTGCGCTTGGCGACAAGAAGGGCGACGGTCTGACGCTGTTTGAGAATTTCTCGCTTGGTGTCGTCACAGCCCGCGATGCGTGGTGCTACAACGCGTCGGAGGCGGGTGTTGCAGCCAACATGACGCGAATGATCGGCTTCTACAACAGAGAAGTCGATAGATTCGAAAGCGCGCACGCCGGACTGGACCGCAGGGAACGGGCAGCGAAGGTTGATGAGGGATTCATCGACGCTGACCCGTCGCAAATCAGTTGGTCACGTGGTTTGAAACAGGAGTTGGTGAAAGGGCGGCGATTCGCTTTTGGGGATGAGTTCCTGACTCCTAGCCTGTATCGACCGTTTTCTAAGCAATGGCTCTATTTCAATCGCCGACTCAACGAGATGGTGTTGCAGATGCCACGTATCTTTCCGAACGCGGCCAGCAAGAATCTCGTTATCGGGTTTTCAGCGCCTAGCAATCGAAGTGCCTGTTCTGTATTGATGTCGGACCACGTTGCCAGTCTTCACGCAGTGGACATGGTTGGTTCCCAGTATTTCCCGCTTTATCTGTACGACGAACCGGATGCCGACGACACTGGCGAACAGCCTCAGGCCGGATTGTTTGACGCACCCATTGAGAAAGGCCGAACACGTCGAGATGGCATTACTGACAAGGGGCTGGCGCACTTTCAATCCGCCTATCCGGGTGAGCAGGTCAACAAGGAAGACGTGTTCTACTACGTCTATGGTCTGCTGCATTCCACCGACTACCGCGAACGCTACGCCGACAATCTCAGCAAGGAGTTGCCACGCATGCCCTGCGTGAGGACCGCTGCTGACTTCTGGGCTTTCTCCAAGGCCGGACGGAAGCTAGCTGATCTGCACGTCAACTACGAGACGGTGGAGAAGTACCCGTTACAGATCGAAGGCGGCGGGTTGCTGTTGTCCGATGCCGATTACCGTGTCGAAAAGATGCGCTATGGCAAGAGTGGTAAGAACAAGGACCTTGCCACGCTGATCTATAACGACAAGATCACGGTGAAGGGTATTCCGCTGGACGCCTACGAATATGTAGTCAACGGCAAACCGGCGCTGGATTGGGTCGTGGAACGCCAGTGCGTGAAGACCGACAAGGACATCGTTGTGATACCCACTCCATTCACTCAGATTCGGTGGCGTGTGTGAGCCATTGGGCGTAACCAACAAAATTCACACAGAATAGGTTTCAGAACGGGATGTCGTCGTCCATCTCGTCGAAACTGCTTCCGCTGCTTCGCCCGGCTGCTTTTTGCGCAGTCCAGGTCTCGGTCGAGTCAGCGGAACTAGGCGCTGTCTTGGTGCTGCGTGAGCTCCCTTCAAGCCCCGCGCTGACCAGCGCCTCTTCGAGAGCTTTCTCCACCGCGTCAATACGTAGTTTGCAGACCTTATAGGCGGCGACGGACTCGTTGACGATGTCCAGCAAGTCGTCGATGTTGGGCTCGTCCTGCTCGCGCAGGGTCGCTGCGTGGCGCTGAAGAACGTCGTAGGCCTCGCGGAATGTTTTGGCTTCCATGGATTTCCTCGTTCTCTCTGGAGCAGCGGCTAGCTGCCTCCTTCTGTTGACCGGGTGATGCCGCAGACGACAGCACCAACGATGCCGTCGTGCAGGCTGACTTCAATCTGTGCGCCGCCACTGACCTGATTTGTGGCAGTGATGGTCTTGCCGTCGGCCGAGCGGACCATGGCGAATCCACGGCGCAAGGTCTTTTGAGGCCCTTGGCCAGCAATCTCCCGGAACAGTGCCTGGGAGCGGTCGCAGACTAGGGAAATACTCCGTGACGCGCACTCGAATGTATCGAGCATGGCCCGCCCAACTTCCTGCTTCACAGTCCGCACTTGGGTCGATGAACGTTCCAGTACCAAGGGAAGGCTCGTCTCGATATTGCGGCGTGCCTGGGTAACGGTAGACGTGGTCTGGGTGCGTATTAGCGAGAGCATGCCGGGTGTCGATTGCCGAGCAGAGGCAACTTGCGTTCGTGCTTCGTTGCGGACGATGCTAAAGGCTTCACGCGACTGCTCGCGAGCCTCATAAAGCGTCGACGCCGACTGGTGGCGCGTGCTGTTGAGCAGCGATTCCGTGTCGGCGTGAGCCTGGGAAATCGTCGAGCGAGCCGCGTGTTCGACGTGCTGCCTCAACTGCTGCACATCTTTTGAAGCCGAAGTCGTGTCGGCGCGAGCTCGGGTGAGGACGGACTCGTAGTGCGACTGGGCTTCGCGCGTACGAATGCGTACCATGTCTTCAATGCCAGCAATGACTTTGCTGGGAGTGTCAAACTTGCGGTGAGCTACCTCATCGATTGAGGTTTCGTCTCGTTCATGGCCGATACCGGTGAGAACGGGGACGGGGCATTCACAAATGCACCGAGCGAGCTCATAGTCGTTGAGCCACGCTAGGTCGTTAACCGAGCCGCCGCCACGGATGACGACGACTGCATCGGGCAAGACAGGGCTGGACCATGTGCGCAAGCCGGTCTGAATAGCCCGAACTATCTCTGCGGCCGCGGTTTCACCTTGAAATCGACTATTGGCGTAACTGAACTGGCAGATGCCGTAAGCCTCCAGGCGTTGGGCTTCCTTTGCGAAGTCACCGAGTCCGGCGGCTTGTTCGGGAGCTACAACGAGGACAGCGTGGTAGTCCCAAGGGGGAGTCAGGCGTCGGTTACGGTCAAAGAGCCCCTCACGTTTAAGTCGCTCGCGGATTTCGCGCCTCTTGGCTTCAAGGTCACCCAGGGTGTAGGAAGGGTCGACGCCATCGATCTCGAGGCTGAAGCCGAACTGGGCCTTGAAGACAGGCTTGGCACGCAAAAGAACCTTGATGCCGGCGTCGAGGTCGGCTCCTGTGGCGCGCCTGAACTCTCTCAGTAGTGTCTGAGCAGTGCGCGCCCAGATGACCGCGCGGGTCTGGGCGACGACCTCTCCGCCTTCGCTGCGCTCAGATAGTTCCAGGTAGTAATGTCCTTTGTTGATCGACGCACGCACGACCTCGGCGGTGGTCCATACGCCTTCGGAAAATGTTTGTGCGACAGCGTTGGCGACGCCGGCGAGCAACCGGGAAAGTGGTATGCCTTTACGCACTAGTACGAGCGCGGCTCTTGCCAGCCACCACAGATCGCGCTGGTCGGCATACTGCCCAATGGGTGGATATCCAAGCACTGAGCAAATTTCGGGAGCAATATATTCTGGGTACTGAGTTGGCAACTTTGGCGAAAACGAGCCCGAAAAAAATGGCCCAGCGGTTGAAGGCATGCGGTATTCAGCCTATCGCTGGGCCGGGCTTCACGCGAACGTTTTGCCGGCAGTATGTTTGGCAGCGGACTCCAGGCGTTCTCACTGCCGCCGCAACATCCCAGACCTAGGGGGGGCAGAAGCCGGACATTGCCGCGCGTCTCTTCGTGCCCGAAGGCCGTCGCTCATGCGCCGAGAAGTCAGCGGACATTCCCCCCCCGTTGCTGCCGCTCGAAGTTTGATTGGCGACGTCTGCATCCAACGACGGACAAGGCTTTGGGGAGCGCTAACGGCGAGAGATATCCGCGTCAATGCATTCGACCTAAACTGCGTCGGCCACATTTTGCCGCGCCTCTGGACGCCACCCTGCGAAAGACCGCATAAAGTGATGGTCAGGGTAAGTTGACCGCGGTCACCTCGCTGGCGAACAACGTGTTGAGCACCCCCAACGACTTGTCGCTCATCGTCTGTGTAAAAAGGACTGCTAGACGGCGCTTTGGCCGAGAGACACTGACGTAGAAGAGGTTCCTGGCGCGGTTGAAACCTTTCTGGTGGGCGGCGGTTGGTTTCGTACCGGGAACCATATATTCGAGCATACGGGGCCAGTTGTAGTGGTTCCAGCCGCCGCCGAAGACGACGAAGACGTTCTCGAATTCTGCACCTTTGACACTATGCTGAGTGGCGAAGGGCGTGAAGCCATCGACAAAACGCACAAGGTTCACGATCTCCATATACTTCACGTCACGCAAGCGTCGATGGCGGTCAACAGAGGGCTTCTCAGGCTCACCAGCAGCCGGATCAAACGCTGCCATGTCCTCCTCACGACGAGTCACGTTGTCAGGTAAACGAGGTCGGCGCGTCTTCTTCAGAAGGTCTAGCACCTCGCCCACAGTGCCACTTTCGCGCAGAGTGTCGAGGGCTTTCATGTCATCTGCCCAAGCCTGCTTCTCTGAAGGTTTTTGCAGGGTGCCCGCCCGACCAAGCACGTCAAACATCTGCCCGTACTTCTTCGCTTTGTACGCGCCACATGTTGGTTCTACGACTCTGCCAAGAAATTCCAGAGTCGCATCATCGAGCTTAGAAATGGCGTCTTGATGGGACTTGAAGATTTCAACGATTGAGGGGTAGCCTTGCTCGGCCGCGAGGGCGGCATGCGTCAACATTAGAACTTTCGTGACGCCTGGGGAGAAGTCCCAGCCCTCATCCTGAAGTTGTTTGCGAAGCGCGGCGACGTAAGCGCGTGTGACTTCTGGCGGCGTGTCCAGTTTCGAGTGCGCAGTGTCAGTCCGCTCCCCTGTATAGCTGTTTGCATGGAACGCGCGCGCCTCACCCTGCGCTGTTTCATCATCAACGACCTGAGGCAAAGTAGGCCGACAGCGATTGAGCATGTCCACAACGGCTGGCACAGAGCGAAAATTCGAGCCCTTATCGATTCCCTCGACGTTGGGCAGTGCCGTCAGGTCGAAATCGTCCCGGTAAATAGTCTGCCAGTGATCCCCGAACAGGCCAATTAGAGGTCCCTTCTTGGGCTCCAGGAAGTGCGTCGCCAACGCACCCATAAACTCGTCATTCGTGTCCTGGTATTCGTCAATGAACACTATCGGGTAAGACCCAGCAAAAATCCGCTGGAATTTCGGCATCGCCAGGAAGCGGGCCATTAGCTCTGGGATATCGTCGTGATAGAGAGTGATCCGGTCATCGTGAATGCCGAAATATCCGAGGTCGTATTCAATACGTCGGTTGCCGACACCGCCCGCTTCCGCGATCTTGTCTGCGTGCCTTTCGAGCTGTCCAACTTCTGTTCTGAGAACGGATTGAAACTGGCCCATGCAGCCCCAGCAGAACGCATGAATGGTTTCAACCAGCACGGCCGGGTGCTCGTCAATTTTTTGCGAAATTTCGCGCTTTGCGACGTTCGTGTAAGTGATGCATGCAACCTTCTGGCCGCGACGCAAATAATCTGAGCCACGCTCAGAGATGAGCCGCTTAAGGGCTTGGACGAGGGAATAGGTCTTCCCGGCTCCCGCGCCGGCCTCGAGGCGAAAGCACTGATGATGATCAATGCAATGATTGACGCGCTCCTGCGCCTTCTGCGCGGCCTCAACCGCAGGACTCAGTGTTTCAAGCGCCATGAGCCGCAACTCCTTCTGCAGGTGGATCGGCAGGTGGCAATGGCAACGGTGCTGATTCCGCTAGCCAAAGCATGCCTTCATTGATATATGCAGGCACCTTCCATGCTTCTTCAGAAAGACCGTACTTCAATGCGGTCTCGACCTTGCCCATGTCTGCGGCAATGTCGAACGAAAGGTCCCCCCAATTGTCGCCGTCCTTCAATGGAAAGAGCGTGGGGTTCGCGAGGATGAACGCATCTTCAAATGTGCGCGCGCAGAACTTCGATTCGGTTTCGTGAATCTGGTAAGCGACCCGCCGATAGCCCTGTACCTTCTCTTCTGGCGTCTTTGCTTTCAGAACATCCAGGGTGAGGGCCTCACCATCTTTGATCTTGAACCAATCGCGAAGAGTCGTGTTTAACGACCGCTCGCCCTGCGAGTAGGGACACTTCACATAGCGACCCTTGTCGCCCATCTTTACGGCGTCAAGGTCCGTGATGACCAGTGTCCTCAACTCGAGAAAGTCGAGTAGCGGCGAGAAAATCTTCGCGTTCGCTCCGTCTACCTCCACTGTCGAGATGTACTGCTGCGAGAGCTTCTTGGATTCGTCTAGCGCCTCGTCAATGATTTGGAAGATGCGCGGCATCAAGAGGCGCTCGGTCGGACCTTCAATCAGAATGGCCTTGTCGGCGAAGAACAAGTCGCATTTCGTCAAGGTCATGTATCGATGCAGAAAGCTCCTGTCTGGCTCCTTGATCTTGTCAGCTCCTTTTCGGAAGTCCTTAATGACCGTGTGCCGTGTTGCCCCATCTGCGGATGGCTTGGCGAGGAAATAGCGGACTGCATCAAATGGGGCAGCGTTAGCGATGTGCGATGAGTGCGTCGTGACGACAAACTGGACCGGCCATTCTTGATCTGGATACTCCGCCGAAAAGATCTGGACTGCTGCATTCAGTTGCTTGATGAAGACTTCCTGCATTTGCGGATGCAAATGCGCTTCAGGCTCCTCGATGAAGATCAGGTGCACTGCCGGTAGGGTCGGGTTCGTGCGAAAAGACTTGTGAAAACTCAGAAGCTGAAGAAGGATGTAGATCAGGTTTCGTGCGCCAAGACCGTTGTATCCCTCGGGGAGATGGACGCCATGAGCCCCGGTGTAGAAGACCTTCGTGTGCTCATTGAGAAGACTGACGACATTCAGTGCTGTCTCCGTACGCAAGTCCGGGTCATTGAGACCTGGATATCCGAAGCTCTTGATCTTCGGCAGCAACGCGGTGAGCTTCTCGTTGAAGCCCTCATGGATGTTTTTCTCGATGTTGGAGACCGCAGCCTTTAGTTCTGCGGCAATTGCTTGGTCTGCCGTCGTTGCCGTGGCACTTGTCGCTGTTGTGAACAATGCCTCTAAGAGCTTCCCGAGGACATTGGGCTCGCCGCGCTTGCGTTGATCAAGGGATCTTTGCGCGCCCACAAGTCCGCACTGGAAAAGCTTACCGAGCTGCTTTAATTCAATGACGCGCTCGTTGGTCGAATCGTTGGGATCAACTGCCGTTACATGGTATTCATAGGCTTTCGGAACAACGTCTTTGAGGTTCTTGAAGAGATGAGTCGCGTCGTCTGCTCCTCCCTCCGGGACAGGTGGATCAAGCAGCAGAGCCAAGGCAGTCTGTGCGGGTCGATAGTCAATACGAATTTGGGCGGTCTTGCACCCGGGGTCGAGGTCGATCACAAATGGGGCGAGCGCACCAAGTTCGTCAGCCGGGTCGTAAGACACAAAGACCGTAGCCGAGATGACCGGCAATGCCGCGAGAACATCCTTCTCATCCTTGCCTTCACGACGCAGTTGCTTGGCTGCGAGAAAGGCTTCTCTTCTCGCTGCCGAAAAGTCTTCAAGCCGCAGCTTCTTCGGCTCATCGCCCAGGACGTGCGCGAAGAACTCCGTGATGGAAGTTTTTCCACTGTTGTTGCGGCCGACGATCAATGTCGTCGTCCGTTCAAGCGACATTTCCGCACTCTGTAAAAGCCTGAAATTCTCGATCGCGATTTTTTCTATCCGCATGTTCCCTTCCCCCTCCCCTGATTGAGACCATCATTTTTGTACTCGCCGAGTCAAATCTTGCCACTCCCGCGAGGGAATACGTTCTTTAGCTCCAGGAGAGGTGGCTTTACTCAAGCAGATTCCTAATCATCAGTGCCGTCTTCTTTAGCTCTGCCGAATCGAGGCCCCTGCCGTCCTCTTCGGTCGACGTAAAGAGCGTCTTGCCCTCAGCGAAGCCGTTCTTTTCGTACCAAGCTTGCTTCCACTCCCAGCCCCGCTTGTAGTCGGGGCGGCTGAGCATGCCGAGGTGCTCCCAGACGAGCAGGTCACCGTCGGCGGTGACGAACGAGAAGTCGGGGCGCAGGCGGCCCGCAGCGGTCGTACCGTCGAGCACTCGCTCGTACTCGTAGGGGATACCAAGCTGGAACAGCATGTTCGCGATGACAAGCTCCGACTTGCTGCGCACCAGATGACCCTTCTCGGTCCGGTGAATCAGGTGCTCGGCGAAGGGCACAGTGTCATCGGCGGTGCGGATGACACTGTGGAAGATATTCGTGTTGCGGCGCGCGGTCTCCGAGCGTTCCGGACGCGTGAGGTCGAAGAGCACTGTCGCGTCGTCGCCCTCGACGAGGAGCACGAGCTGTTCACGCGAGCGCGTGAGCGCGGTGTACACCAGCTCGCGCGAGAGCAGCCTACTGTTCTTCGGCAGGATGACGAAGACCTTCTTGAACTCGCTGCCTTGCGCCTTGTGGACGGTGAGCGCATATGCCAGCTCGAGGGGAGCGTATCCGTCGGAGAACTGGTTGGGCCAGTAGTCGAACGTTAGGTTCGGGCGCCCGGCGAACACGCCCTTGAGCATATTTTTCACCTTCGACATCAAGGCGACCTCGCCGTTCGCGATGTAGTGTTCCTCGCTCGCGCGTTCGACCCAGTTGAACGCCCTGCGCCGTTGGTTCGTCGTCTGGATGACCTTGTCCTTGGCGACGATAGTCTCGTCGCCAAGGCTCACGCCCCAAAGCGTCGCTGCCGCCTCCAGCTCATTCGCGCGGAACTGCCGCTGCACCCAGCGATTCAGGTCGTGGACGCCGTGCGGGTGCATTCGGACCGGCGACAGGATCTGCCAGCGCTCGGAGCCCTCCGGCGCGTCGAATGGGACCCAACCCTTGTCGTCGAGACCGAGCGCCTTGTCGAATCCGGCGACGTCACCCGGGCCGGTCAGCCCGAGGTGCCGCTGGAACGCCGCCAGGAGCTGCGCGCGCAGCTCGTCGGGAGTCTTCCACAGCGCGATCTCGAGGTCGTTGAACGTCTCGCCCAGCTCGAGGTCGCTAAGCATGCGGTCGGCGTCGACGGGCTGCTGCTCGCGCGTGAACCAAGACGCAAGGCGGAGCGCATCGGAGGCCGACGAGGACGCCGTTGCTGCCGCGCGGACCTCGACAGAGAGCCTGGCGAGCGCATTGCCAAGCGGCGTGCCGCTCTCCCCCTTCACGTCGGTAGTTTCGAGGTACGAGACGAGGTCGGCGAAGGGGCGTCCCACGCCAATGGGCGGGAGCTGGTTCGGATCGCCGACGAGGATGAGGCGCTGCACGTGCGCGAGGTCGAGCGCTTCGAGGACGGCGACCAGGTCGTCCATCGTGAGCATCGAACACTCATCGATAACGACAGTCTTCTCCTTCCGGTACTTGTCCTTGCCGTCGAACTTCGGCCGCTGGCGAGTGCCGTCGTAGCGACCAAGACGATGAAGGAACTGCGCGACGGTCATCGCCTCCGCGTTAGTCGCCTTGCCCAGGCGCACGCGCGCCTTTCCGGTCGGCGCCAGCAGCAGGATGCCGTCCTTCGTGAGTGCGTCGGAGAGCATAAGCGCGCCCATGACAGACGTCTTGCCCGTGCCAGCGCGTCCGACGAGAACGCTGAGACGACGTGAGAGAAGCCGCTCGAGGGCGACGGCCTGTTCCTCGATAGCTTGCCGGTGGATCTCGTTCGCCTCCTCGAACTTGCCGCCCGCCTCGGAGATAGCTCTGACGAGCAGCTTCCGCCAGTCGCCCGTGATGGGCGTCGCAGCCTTCGCTGCACGCTTGCCGAGCACGGAGCGAAGGCGGTCCTCTCGGCCCTTCAACTCCGTGAGCTGGAGCGCTGCTGTCGGCGCTCCTTCCGCAGCCGGAATGTCGATGAGCTCGACGACGCCGGCGAGCATTGAGCGGTTCGTGCTCGGCCAGTCCGAGCCGATGACGCACGGGTGAGCGAGGTCGAGAGAACCCGTTCGCTGCAGCGCTTCGGGCACGCTGAGGAGCGCGTCGCCGTTCCCCGATGCTTCACGTAGCACCGCGACCAGTGCTGCGCGCATGCGGCGCGCGTCGTTCGGCGAACCCACCTTCGACGGCGCCGGGACCGGGTGCGTGGAGGCGATGGTCGCGTCGGGAAGCAGCCCGCGATCGATGACGCCGACGGACACCGGCGAGTCGTTCCAGTCGCCGAGGTCCACCTCGCTCATGCGGTATGGGTTCGCGAGGATCTCCTCGTCGGTCACCTTCGCGGCACTGCCTTTCGCGCGTTCCTTCGGGTCGAACCAGCGGAGCGCCTGCTCCGAGGTCAGCGCGAAGCGCGAGAGAAGCTTGAGCAGGGCGCGGCGCTCGTCGAGGAGGTCCGTCCAAGTCTCGCGGATCGCCTTCAGGTCCTCGGTGTATGCGGGCTGCGGAGCCTTCTGTTTTCCGCGAAGGATCGCGTCCACCGTCGGCCACGGGTCGGCGTCGGCTTTCACCGTTCCCGATGACCGCAGCTCCAGCGCAAGTGCCGTCCCTAGGCGCATCCCCAGCGCTTCGAGCACAGGGCCGAGCCCAGGGAACGGCCCTCGGTCCTGCCACGCTTGGGCGATCTGCTGATTGAGCCACTCCTCGCGACGCTCCCACGGGCCCTTGGCGATGCCGTGCACGCGGATCTTCCGCACCGATTCAAGGCAGCGCACCAGAGTCGAGAGAGCGATGTCTGCAGTGGCGAGTTCGGCGGCGTAGGAAAAGACCCGAATGTGTGCCGGGTCGGCGGGCACAGCGATCTCGCGAAGGAGCCGTTCGCGCCGCGCGTCCTCGGTGGCGTCACCCGTCGGTTCCAGGTAATCGTGGTACGGGAGCAGGAATCCGTCCTCGCCATCGGGCCGGATTGTGTGGCGAATGAGCAGGTCCCACATCAGGTGCGTGGGCTTCTTCTTCGAGACGTCGAAGGCCTTCGGCTGTGAGACGTTGGCGATCCTTCCGACGCCCATTACCAGCCGCGAGAAGTTGTCGCCGAGCGGCTGCCCTTCCTTGCAGTAGAAGAAGACCAGCGAGCGCTCTGCAGTGAGCCGGCTCGTAAACAGCTTAAGGATTGCCTCCTGGCGCTCGCGCCCGAAGACCCACGGGCTATTGAACGGAGCCTCCTCGTCGAGGGGAAGCGGCGTGGGCAGTCGAGCGTCGATCGTCTTCTGTTCGCTTTTGAGCATCCACGCGAACGGTACGACGAACGTGGCGTACGATGGAATCTTTACCAACGTCGGCTTGAGGTGCCCGTGCGTGTCCTCGGCCTTCTTGATGCCCGCGTACGGGTGCACGAAGCGCCGGGCCCATTCCTCGTCGTTCATGAACGCGCCCGACTCCGCCTTGCAGGCAGGCAACGCGTCAGACTCAAGCGTGCTCCATCGCTTGCCAGCGATCGCGTCTTCACGCGCGTCGTCGCGCTCCTCGCGGATGCGGTCGAGTGCGGTGCAGAACGAGTTACACGATGGTTGGCGGCAGACCGATCCGTTCCAGCGGGAGTCGTGCCAGGCAACGCGTGCGGTCAGGTGGAACACTACCATTTGCTCTCCATGCGGCTAGCTATCGATTTGGACGGCAATTCTGCTTTATAACCCCGACCGTTGCCGTGAACATGTCAGCGCAGATTTCACGGAGAAGGGGCTCCTTGCCTACGGCTTCAGCGACTATCGCCCTACTTAATTTGGACAAGAGTCCGCAACCGATCTCGGACGGAGCGCGGCTACCGGGCACCCTAATGTATGTGTCTACGATGGTCCATAGGCGAGTGCGTGGAGCGGTCGCTCGGGCCGCGATCAATCACCATCCGCCTTATTAACAAGGCGGCCTCCCAAGCACGGTGAAAGCTACTTCCATCGCGCTAACTCTCCGCAGGTCAGTCGCGCCTTGGCATTACGAAGGAGATTGATTAAGAAATTTTTGTTCAGAGTTAATTATTTTTCACAACACGCCGCACACCCTGAATCGTGTCGCATTAGGCCTGTTTCGCATTCAAGTTTTACGAGATTTTGCCGTAGGCCTTCTGTGAGTCAGTGCTGCGCTTTCGCTTTCGGGGGGGGGGGGCTCACCTCTTGCTCCACACCCATGCCAACCTTAGCGGACTCGTTGCTATGGCTGGCTACCGAAGTACAGCCGTAGCTTATTGCGGCGGTGTGGCAAAAACAAGAGTCGGCCCTTGCCTGATAATTCTATCGCCGGAATTTTTTGAGGAACGAAAGAAATGTGGATAAATTTTTCCGAGATACCTCCGGCAATTCAACCTTCACGTGATACGGAAGCGTTTGAAAAATTTGCCAAACAATTTCTCGAATCGATAGAGGGGTGCACCATCGAGAAAACGGTCGGACGCGGTGCTGATGGGGGTGTTGACCTGATTGCCGTGAAGGAAGGAGTAAGGTGGCTCGTCAGCTGCAAGCATTACCTCTCAACGTCAGTTACTGCTGCAGCCGAAGAGGACCCCAAAGGACGGCTGGAGGCTCATGGATGTCAAGTTTTTATTGGATTTTACTCAGGGTCCCCACACAATAGTCTCATCGCAAGATTGGACGGCCTGGAACGAAATCACTCGACATTCAAATACGAGATACTTAACAACGAAGATATTGAGGGTCGACTCTTCTCTGCGCAGAATGCCAAGGGCTGGATACTTTCGGCTCGATGGTTTCCAAATAGCTACGCCAGGCTATTTCATCAGCTCGTTCACCCGGTTGATCACTTCACGCACGATCACCTAATTATTGACGACACAAAAGGGAAGCTCTGGGCCGGCGACTTGCCGGTGGCGATTCATTATTACAGCGAGGAAGGAAAGAAGAATGCCGCAAAATCAGCGATAACGAGCGCAAACGAGTACGCGACGTCTCGAGCCTTCGACGGGATTTTTGTCCAACGTGTCGCGCTGGTCGCGAATTTGTTGCCAGGCACATTCCTACGCCTTCGCTTCGTCAAGGATGACCTTGTGCGCAGCTTCGAAATTATTCCATCATGGGATTTCTCCATAATAGCTCGCTATCTGGCTGAGGGTCACATGCGCCTAAGAGGCGTTTACAATCTCCTAACGGTATGGTCCTTCTGGGATGTGGAGAGGGCTGCGCCATTTGTTGAGGCGGCAAGAATGTTATGGTCTCTTCGAGACGAGAGTGGTGCTATCAGGCCTCTCAGCACTATCGAGGGAGTGTCTGAAGCGTACGAGGAAGAGAATGGGGTTGGATCCGCGAAAAACGGATCACAATGGACTGGCAATGTATTACGGCTAGGAGACTTGGCCGGCCGCGGAAATACGCACGAGCGCGGATTCTTCGCGGGGCTCCTCTGCTTTTGCCCTGGAAGTCTTCAATTCACCCTAGACAAGTATTCGACCATCGTGCGAATGGCAAGGGAGCTGAACGAGGTGACCGAGCTGGAAACGCGCATTGCTCAGGTTGTGTCGCAACTAAGCGGTGAAGATAGAAGCTATTTCTTGGGGCACGATGTGAGCTTGGTCGAGCAGCTGAAGTCAATTTCAATCATTGATATGGGCCACGAAAAATACATGCCTCAAATCCGCGTCGGCATGAAATGCTTTTCTGTGAATCCGCTGGAAATCTGGCTGCCGAAAATTTCAGACCCGGGAGCCGTCTCTAACATATTTCTCGCCTAAGGATGGTGTTCAGAACTCATTCCGCAGCACCGAGACATCGACGCAGCGTCAATGCGAAGCAGACGATGCGAAGTCTGGCGCGATTGCAGCGGCGTGTGCGGCATGAAGAGGAGCGCTTGCCCGCCCG
>Ga0207885_100071_pt1 | contig 34120 bp, 29 predicted proteins | sample LinPmetageLP31_FD_184047 | JGI IMG/M metagenome (GOLD analysis project Ga0207885, IMG submission 184047) | Marine viral communities from the Pacific Ocean - LP-31 (SPAdes) | ecosystem: Environmental > Aquatic > Marine > Oceanic | place: Pacific Ocean | collected 2009-08-23 | reverse complement strand
CCAAAATCCTCGAGGAAGGCATCGCCGCGCGCGAATCCGACATCGATCTCGTCTGGGTCAACGGCTACGGCTTCCCGCTCGCCAAAGGCGGCCCAATGTTCTGGGCACGACACCACCGCATCGCAAATCCTGCCCGGGAAAGGTGACGGCACGGGCTGCTGTACATTTCGATATGCGTCCTCAATTGAATGAGCGTGAGCCGTGCGATATGGAACGTACGCATGGCGCTCGCTTGCGCCGTGAATCCACCTGCTAGGGCCGGACAGATTCGCCTGGGGGACGCGCGATGCATCATCGGCGATCTCCTCGGATATTGATGTTGAACCAGTGAGGGCACATGGGCCGCCTTGGTCGGCCGAATCTGGATGACAGCCAGCCAGTTATTCAAGAACCGGTAGCAACCCGGGACACTCCTACGAAAAGCCCGTCGAATCGGGCATCGGTCGGTGCGGAGGATATCCCCGGCGCCTCCGAAACATGCGACAATCGCAGCGACGCATCTCTTATAATTATATCATTGTTTCAATGCTTTAAGGACAACCACTCGAAATCTTGCGCAATCTATAGCAAGGTATTGACATAGATTGCGCCAAGCGTATTGTGCGGGCATAGAACGGCAATGCATTGATATAAATGCCGTCAAGGGATGAAGGGCCTGCTACGTCCGCAACGCCTCGGTCCAGTGATCGAACGGCTGTCGCGCGGAGGGCGATCTCTTCATCCCCGTTTGAGCACAACTGCGACGGAAACCCTCCGTGCAGTGCTTGGGGAGAGGACGAGGATGACATATCTCACAAAGGTTAGCGGCGTGGTTCTACCTGGCTGCCTCGCGATCGTACTGGCTTGCCCGGCGAACGCGCAGGATCAGTCATCAGCATCCCCTCCCCCGTCGCAACAGCCAACCGAACCGGCCGCTGGACAGGAAAGCGCCGGCGTTGGCGACATCATCGTCACCGCGCAAAAGCGCAGCCAGTCAATTAATTCGGTCGGTATGGCGATCAGCGCATTGAGCGGAGACCAGCTCAAGACGCAAGGCATTTCCGACATTTCCGACTTGGCCAAGGTCGTTCCCGGGTTCAGCTTTTCACAGAGTCAGAAAGGTGCACCTGTCTATACTTTGCGCGGAGTCGGCTTCTATGAGGAAACGCTCGGCGCCTCCCCCGCCGTTAGCGTCTATGTCGACGAAGTCGGTTACCCTTTCCCGATCATGGCGAAGGCCGCCACGCTCGATCTCGAGCGTGTTGAGGTTCTCAAAGGCCCGCAAGGCACGCTATTCGGCCAGAACTCCACTGGCGGCGCGATCAACTACATCGCTGCCAAACCAACCTCGGTGTTCGCGGCGGGAATGGATGCCAGCTATGCCCGCTTCGGGCGCGTGTCACTCGACGGATATGTTAGTGGTCCAATTACCGACACGCTTCGGGTTCGGATTGCGGCGTCGACCGACGAAGGCGGCGCGTGGCAGAAAAGCGCATCTCGTGGCGAGCGAAACGGCAACGCCGATATTCTCAGGGGCCGCATTCTCGCGGAATGGGAACCCAGCGACCGTCTCAAGGTGACACTCAACGTAAATGGCTGGCGCGACCGATCCGATAGCCTCGCGGCTTCGCTGATCGCCGTCACCCCGCAAACGCCTTCCCGGGCGACGCCGGCCATCCTCGCCCAGCAGCCGGTGCCCGAAAAGCCCGGTCTGGCTGATTGGAACGCGGATTCGGATCTCAAAACCGACGAGAACTTTTATCAGGGCGCCGTGCGGCTCGATTACGATGTGGCGGATGCTCTCAAGCTCACTTCGGTAAGTTCGCTGTCACATTTCGACCAGAATGATTTCCGGGATACCGACGGCAGCCCCTTGAGCATCTTCGGCGTGGCGCAGGAAGGGCGCATCAACAGCTTCTCACAGGAAGTTCGCGCAAGCGGCAAACTGTTTTCCAATCGGCTCTATTATGTGTTGGGCGGCTTCTATGCTAACGATCGCACCAACGAGCGCAATATCTCCAATCTTTCGGCCAGCACCAGCGCCAATGCATTCGTAGGACTGGGGTTGCAGCCGTTCATCGGGGTCGATGTGCCGGTGCAGCAAAGCACGAAAACCAAAGCGATCTTCGGCAATCTCGACTATGATATCAGCGACAAGCTCACCGTGCACGCGGGCGCGCGTCACACATGGTCGGATACCGATTTCTCCGGCTGCATGAAGGACCGTGATGGCCTTTTCGCGCCGGGTATCACAGTAATTCTTCGTCGGCTAAACCCGTCTGCTCCAGCGGCGCAGCCGTTTCAGTGCGTAACCGTCCTTCCCGATCTGACTACCGGGCGGCCGCTGGTCCAGTCGCTGGACGAGGAAAACACGTCTTGGCGCGTCGGCATGGACTGGAAGCCGATCGCGCGCACATTGTTCTACGCGACCATCAGCAAGGGCTATAAATCCGGTAGTTTCCCCAACATCAACGCGACGACCTTCGCATCCTTCTCTCCTGTCAAGCAGGAGTCGGTGCTGGCCTACGAGGTCGGCTTCAAGACCGATCTCGGTACGCGCATCCTGCAACTTAATGGCGCGGCCTTCTATTATGATTATCGCAACAAGCAATTCCGAGCCCGGATCGTCGATCCGCTCGGCGTATTCGGAGCGGTCGAGGCCCTCGTCAATGTGCCGAAATCGCGCGTTCAGGGGGCCGAATTGAACGGCACGCTGCAGCCGATCGACGGCTTGAGGCTGAACGGCGGCGTGACCTATCTCGACACGAAGGTCACGGGCGACTTCAACAACTTCAATCCCTTCGGCGCGCCCGCCAATTTCAAGGGCGAACCATTTCCCTTCACGCCAAAATGGTCGCTTCAGGGCAGCGCCGACTATGAATGGCCGGTGAGCAGCGCCATCAATGCATTCGTCGGCGGGAACATCAGCTACCGAACGAAGACGACGAGCGCGTTCGGTCGCAATGCACCGACCACCCTATATCCCTATTCGCTGGTCGAAATCGACGCTTACGCGCTGGTCGATCTCCAGGCCGGCATCGCGGCGCCCGACGGAAAATGGCGAGCGACCGTGTTCGGCAAGAATGTCTTCAATACCTATTACTGGACAGACGCTTTCCGTCAGATCGACAACACGTCCCGTCATGTCGGCGAACCCGCGACCTATGGCGTGCGGCTGAGCTACCGGTTCTGACGGCGGAGGACGTGACGGAGCATTGCGACCTCTCGTGAATGGGCGTGAACGGCGACGTGATGATGTAAATCGGTTAGGGCAACAATGTCGGAATTCCATGTCAGCATTGGCGAGACCGCCCGGTTCCGCAAGACGGTCGGTGAGACCGACGTGTACATGTTCGCCGGGATCACGGGGGATTTCGCGCCCAATCATGTCGACAAGACCTATATGGAGCGGTCGAGCTTCGGACGGCTGCAGGCTCACGGCGCGCTGCTGGTCGGCTTCATGTCCACTGCCGCGGGAATAGTCGCCGGCCGCACCCGGGATTGCGAGGAGGAGACGGCGGTCTCGCTGGGCTATGACCGCATACGGTTTACCGCTCCCGTTTTCCTCGGCGATACCATCACCGTCGATTATCGCATCGTCGCGATCGACACCGCGCAACGCCGATCGACCGCCGAGATCGAAATCAGAAATCAGGACGGCGTTCTGGTGAGCGTCGGAACGCATATCCTCGCCTGGGTAAGCAACCGCGAGCCTTGAATGCCGGTGGCACCGCAAAGCGATTCCGCCGGTCACGAAGTGCAGCGCGGCCTTCCCGTCAGGCGAGAGACATTTGGAAGAACAATCATGGTCCTGGATTGGAGATGGCATGCAGACGCTCGGAATGATGCTCCAGGATGTGGCACGCTGGTTCCCCGACAAGCCGTTCATCATATTTGAAGGCGCGGTCATTACCTATGCTGACTTCAACCGGCAGGCCGCAAGGCTGGCTGGGCTGCTGTCCAGCCTCGGTGTCGAAAAGGGAACACCGGTCGGCCTCTACTTTCCGAGCTGTCCGGATATCGCGATCGGCTATCATGCCTGCCAGAAGCTCGGCGCGATCGCAGTGCCGATCAGCGCGGCCTACAAATCACAAGAGCTGGAGCGGCTGGGGCAAAGCACGGGGATGCCCGTCCTGATCTGCCGGCAGGGGTCCGTACCGGCCGTCGAAGCCGCCCGCCTTTCTCTTCCCGCGCTCAGGCATCTCCTTGTCACCGATGGCGCGGCACCGGCCTGGGGATATGCGCTGGAAGACGAATTGAGCAGATGGCCCGACAGGTTCGAGCCGGTCGCTGTCGACCCGGAGGATATCGCCGCAATATTCTTTACGTCCGGCACGACGGGAATGCCCAAAGGCGCGATGCAGTCGCATCGCTCGGTTTATCACGCGATCCGCGATATGCAGTCGCATGGAGGGTTTCGCTGGAACCAGGAAACTTTCATGTGCGCCCTCCCCTTGTTCAACAACTTCGGCGCAACCGTCATGCTCGATGGCTGTCTATATGCAGCCGGAACGACGATCCTGATAGAAAGGTGGGATTCGAGCGCGATCCTCTCGTTGATGACCGAGCATCGCGCGACATTTTTCGCAGGCACGCCCACCATGTTCGCTTATCTCCTGGAGGCGTATGATCCGGCCATCCATCATCTGGAGAGGTTGCGGCTCTGCGTCGCCGGTGGAGCGCCGATCCCTCCCGACGTCATGGCGAGGTTCGCGACAGCGTTTGGCGTGCCTTTGCTGAACGGCTATGGGGCAAGCGAACTTTGCGGGTTTTGCGCGACCGAATCCCTGGACGGGCTTCGCAAGCCCGGTTCTGTCGGAACCGCCATCGGCGGCGCGGCAATCCGGATTGTCGATGATGCCGGGAATCCATTGCCCTGCGGCGAACCCGGCGAAATTTGCGTGTCCGGCGATCTCGCGGGCGCCGGATACTGGCGAGATTCGGAGACTACCGGTGCCGCGTTCACGCCACAGGGATGGCGCAGCGGGGATATCGGGAAACTGGACGAAGATGGTTTCCTCTTCGTGCTGGATCGCAAGAAAGACGTGATCATCACGGGCGGTTCGAACATTTTTCCGGCGGAGGTCGAAGCGGTGCTCAGCTCTCATCCGTCGGTAAGCCTTGCAGCCGTGGTCGGGATACCCGACCCCCTGAAGGGGGAGCTGGCTGTCGGTTGTATCGTGATCCGGTCCGAAAGCGCTGTTTCGGAGGAGATCCTGATCTCCTACTGCAAGGAGCGGCTCGCTTCTTATAAGGTACCGCGGCGCATCCAGTTCTTTGAGGAATTTCCTCTCGGCCCGACGGGGAAGATTCTGAAGAAGGACATCCAACAACGGTTATGCTCGGTCTGATGGCCTCTGGCAGTGTGGAAAGCAGCAAGTCAGGATCCACTTTTTCCGGATGCTCCTGCCCTACCTTCGGCTGAGCTTGCCAAGCGACCTGGGCACCTCCAAAAACTCGCTGATTTGAAGTATCTGGGGTTGGAGGCGTCGGAATTGGCGTCAGCAATGGTGTCTTGGGTACGATTGGGTGGGATATTGCATCCGTTTGCGGGGCGTTCGGGGTCTTCGGACGCAGCTACCCTATCGCCGCCCTTCGCTCGTGGAAGATCAGGCGGTTCATATTGTAGGCGAGGTTGGCGAGCGTGATCTTGGCCTCGGCGCGCTTGATGCCGATGGTTCGGATGAACAGCCCCATCTGGTCCTTCTGCCGGGCAAAGACATGCTCGACGCGGGCCCGCACTTTGGATTTCGCGGCGTTGGCTCTCGCGGTCCGCGCGGGCATCGGCTTGCCTCTGGGCTTCTTGCGATGGATGCGGCTGACCCGGCTCTGCCGTTTGAGCCATTTCTCATTGGCCTGGCTGCGATAGGCCGTATCGGCCCAGACGTCGGAAGCGGTATTGTCGTTGGTGACGACATCGCGGAGCATCCGTCCGTCGAAGCGGGCACCATCGGTGACCCTGCCTTTGCGGATAAAGGCAAAGGCCCGGCAGATCGAGATACTGCTCTTGTACCCAAAACTGGGGATGGCGATGTCAATCCCGGGCTTGCCGTCCGCTGTAGGCTTCGCCTTTGCGAACTTCAGCGTCCAGCGCGCGTCCGTATCCTTCTGCGCGGTGCGGGCAGGCTCGTCCGGCCAGATCTCGCAGGCCGACTTGCCCGCCTTGATCGCTTCTTTCTCCGCCTGGGTGTTGCGCTGCTTGGGCGCGGCCACCAGCGTGGCGTCGACGATCTGACCACCCATGGCGATATAGCCACGTTCCTTGAGCTGGCAGTCGAAATCGGCAAACAGCGTCTCCAGCGCGCCGGCCTCGGTGAGCTTCTCGCGAAACAGCGGGATCGTGTTGGCATCTGGTGTCGGCGCGCCGAGGTCGAAACCCAGGAAGCGCAGCCAGCTCAGCCGATCCCGGATCAGATATTCCATCCGGGCATCGCTGACCGTGTTCTGCGCCGAAAGGATCAACACCTTGAACATCGCCACCGGATCATATGGCGGGCGACCGCCCCTCGCGCCGTCACCGTAAGCCAGTGCCGCGATCAGCGTCGGACGAAACGCCTTGAAATCCACGATCCGGCCCAACGCCTCCAGCGGGTCGCCATCGGCCGATAGCCGCTTCAGATGGTCCGATAATCCAAACAGACCCGTCTGACGCATCGATCCCTCCCGTCAGGCGCAATCAATCAAATTACCGCCAGCTTGGCGAGCGGTTGTTGGAGGTGCCCACCTGTCGTGCCGATCAGCGTCGGGAATCTGAAGCCCTGGCCGCAGCATGCGTCGTCCGCTCAGCGGTCTCGAACGCCGAACCAGCGGGCCGATTATCGCCAACCGCCACCGAGCGCCAGAAAGATCGCGATCTGATCATCTGCCAGATTGGCTTGAGCTGCCGCATAAGCCGCTTCGGCATTCGCCAGATTGCGCTGCGCGTCGAGCAGATCGAGAAATCCGCTTCGACCGAAGCGAAACAGCCGATCTGCTTGCGACGCCGACACCGCCGCTGTGTCCCGCGCCTTTGCCAGAGATGCTGCGCGATCACGGTCCTGTGCATAGGTTTCAAGCGTGGTTTCGGTCTGGCGCAGCGCCTCAAGCACGGTTGCATCAAAACCGGCGATATCCCCTTCCACCTGCGCACCGGCTTGGTCGATGCGCGCTTTCACGACCGGCCGGTTTGGAAAGGACCAGCTGATGAGCGGTCCCATGCTGAAACCGAAGCTCGCGCCCGTCCCTAATTTGCTGACTGGACCACCAAGGCCGAGCGATCCTCCTAGGCTCACCTGCGGATAAAGATCAGCCGTCGCGACGCCGATCCGGGCGGTGTCAGCGGCCAGTGCCCGTTCGGCTGCGCGAATATCGGGTCGACGTCGAATTAGGGCGGCGCCGTCGCCGACCGGCATCGGCCGGACAAGCACCGGTAAGCGGGCGCAATCGGCAATGTCCCGAGGATAGTCTGCCGGTGGCTTGCCCAACAGCGTGGCGAGAAGGAACAATGCGGCCTTCCGGGAAGCAACGAAGGCAGGCAGGGATGCTTCGCTCTGCTCAACAGCGCCCTGGGCGCGACTGATATCGAAGCTTGTCCCACGTCCTCCGCGCATCAGCCGACGGGTGGCGTCGAGAGTCCCGCGTTGAAGCGCCACGACCCGCTGGTTGACCGCCAAGCTATAATTGGCAGCACAGACGTCCGCATAGGCTTTGGCCGTCGCGGCGGCCACATCGACGCGGACGCTATCGCGTGCGGCCTGGACAGCTTCGGCATCGCCTTGGGCCGCCTCGATTGCCCGTCGGATCTTGCCCGTCAGATCGAGCTGATAGGAGGCCCCGAAACCAAGGTCATATCCAACGACGCCTGGCAGACTTTCGCCTGTTTGCGACGAGCGCGCGAGACTGGCGTCGCCGCTAAGCGTGGTGCCAACCATGCGTGCCGCAGCCGCTTCGCGTACGACCGCCGTAGCGCGTTTTAGATTGGCGTCCGCAACACGAAGATCGGCATTGGCGCCCAACGCCTGCTCGACCAGCGCATCCAGTCTCGGATCGTCGTAGAGTTGCCACCACCGATCAGGGAGGGGCGCTTGCGTGAACGAAAGATTGCCGGCCGAGTTGAACGCTCCATTGGCGGACGGTAGAGTCGCCGCGGATCGTTCGGGCGGCCGATAATTAGGCCCCACTGTCGTGCAGGCCGCAAGCGTTAGGGCCAGCCCCTGAATTGGAACGATGTGTCGCATCCGCTTATTGCCCCGCCGTCTGAATAGTGACGGTGGCAGTCCTCCCGGTGATCAGGCGAACGTTCTTCGGCACTTGTGTCAGCTTGACCCGCACGGGAATACGCTGCGCCAGGCGCACCCAAGAAAAGGTCGGCTCGACCGCAGCCAGCAAATTGCTCGAATCTGTTCGCGTGCTGTCGCTGATACCTGAGGCGATGCTTTCGACCCGGCCCTGCAGAAGCTGCGATTCACCCATCAACGCAACAGTGACCGGCGCGCCGATCCGGATCTGCGGAAGCTTTGTCTCCTCAAAATATCCCTCCACACGCAGACTGTCTGTATCGAGCAACGCCAGCGCCTGCGTGCCGGCGGCGACAAAGTCTCCGGGATGAAGATCGAGATTGGTCACGACACCATTCACGGACGCGCGTACTTCGGTCCTTTTCAGATCGAGTGCCGCGCTGCCTTCCGCAGCCATCGCCTCGGCCAAGGCTGCGCGGGCTGTCGCGACCTTCGCGACATTCTGCTCGTGGCTTTCGGCTGCGACGAGGTCCCCTAGCGCCAAGTCGCGCCGTGCTTCGCGTCCGGATTGGCCGACCGTCGCACGAGCACTTTCCACGCGCGCGCGCGCCTGATCCAGAGCGTTCGCGTATCGCGGGCGATCAATCACGAAAAGGAGGTCACCGACCTTCACAGCCTGATTGTCGTGGACCGCCACTTGGGTGATGAGCCCGCCAATGTCGGGACTGACTCGAACCACGTCGGCCCGGACCCGACCGTCGCGCGTCCATGGACTGCGTTCATAATGAGTCCACATCCATGTCGCGATCAGAATCGCCGCTGCGACAAGCAGGATAGTCGCGGCGCTGCGAGCCACGATAGCAGTCATATTTTTCATAACCGGATACCGAATTGCGTGAGGAGGAAGACTAGGAGTCCCAGGATCAGAACGAAAAAGGCGAGATCGACTGCAGCTCGGTAGACGAACAACCTATGTAGGCCGACCGCCGTGACGACCCGCAGCAACAGGCCGGTCAGCACGAGGGCGACTATGATTAGAACGAGAAGCGTTGGCACGAAGACGCCGCCGATGGATATCTCTCCAGTCATATCGATGCCGCCGCATAGGCGTCGGCATCCCGGAACAGATTGCGGCGCAGGCTGACAAGGCTCAGGAGGGAAGCACGGCGAATAGCCAAGCTCGGATGACCGGCCAGACGCTGGATGGCCGCATCGATGTGATCGAGCAGGGCCAGACTTGGCGCATGAAGCCGCTCGAAGTCGAGTTCTCGGTAATAGGCGCCGACGTCGCCAAGGACGGGTAACAGCGGCGCGCCATCTCCCGGCGACAGATCCATCCGCAGTTGGCGCAATTCACCGATGACAATCCCGGTCCGCATGTCGCGTAACGCGTCGAACATCGGAATTTCACCTTCTCTGCCACGCCCGACCAGACGCGGGCCCATCAACGCAATCCGATCGAGCATTCGGTTCATCCAACCGCGCACGTCCGGCGTCGCCGTCGAGAGGCTGCGCGACGCGATGTCCATCCAGCCGGCACGCAAGGTGCGCCGGATGGCGGATTCAGCCCCTGCCGACTGGAGAAGGCGCGTCATGACCAGTGCAAAAGCGATGCCGACGATTTGCGCGAGGCTCCCGTTGATATAGCTTGCAAACTCGCTGTCATAGCGGGCGGCGAGAAGACTGGGATTGGCCAGGCCCAACATGGCTGCCAGCGCGATGACCGCGTACCGAGGCGAGGCCATCAAAGAGCCGCCGATCAAAAGGGCTGGTGCTAGGGCCGCCGCCAACATCGGGAAGCCGTCGATGCGCGGCAGGATGGCAAAGCCATAAATCGCGCCGAGCACCGTCGCGATGATCGTACCGATCCCGAATCCTTTGATGGGCGCGACCGGGTCAGGGCTGGCAGAGAACAGAGCCAGGAATACACCTGCGAGCATCGCGGCGGTAGCGCCGTCCTTCCAGCCGCTGCCAATCCACAGTGCACAGGCAAGAACCAGGGTAAGCGCAGCGCCGAATGCTCCACGCGTTGCGCTCGAAAAATCGCGATGGAGTTTGCGCGTGCGATAGTCGTCCAACAGGGCTCTGACCCGAGGCGTGAGCGCCCGGGGGCTGGGACTGTGCATCTGATCCTCAAGGGTCCGGCAATCGGCATGCGCCGCTATGAGATCGGAGAGCCGGCTGAGCAGGCTGAGCAGGAGAAGCTCGTGCCAGTCGGTAGCAGGCCCGACCTGTGGCTCGAGAGCGGAACAGCGCGATCGGAGGCCATCAGCCGTCGCTTCGCGCGCCGCGGGGTCGGCACCAAGATCCTTGAGCCAGAGCTTCACGTCTTCGATCAGGACGATGCCAGCGGGAGGAAGCGGATTGCCGTTGCGGACCAACGCCTCCATCCGGTCATCGACTGCGGCAGCCAGCGGCAGCAGCAGCGAGAGTTGGTCCTGAAGAGCGCGAACCGTTCGTACGCGAGGCGACACCCGCGCCGTTTCAAATGGCAGATGCACCGAAAGTTGATGCAATTCCGTTATGTCCTGCGCGAGGCGTCGACGGTCGGCGTCGAGACCCGGAACAGGATGTCCCGCCAGGGAATCGCGAGACCAGCGTTCTGCATCCCCGAGCATGGCGTCAACACGTGCGAGAAGGACGGCGGCAACGGAACCCGGGAAGACAATGCCATGGACGAGGCTGCCGCACAGGATGCCGATGCAGATTTCCTGCACGCGCAGACTGGCAGTCGTAAAAATCAGGTCGGGCGTATCTACACTGGGAAGGCCAACAATGCAGGCGCTATAGCCAGCGAGCACGAACATATAGGCGCGCGGCGTTCGGTCCAGCAGGGATACAAACACGCACAGGCCCAACCATCCGGCGAGCGCAAGCGTGAGGAGCTCCGGCGCGTTGACCAAATTACCCACGAGCAGGACCGCTGCTGCCGCACCGACCAACGTGCCGATAACGCGAAACACCGCCTTGGACAGAACGGCGCCGGCAAGCGGCTGGGCGACAATATAAGCCGTGGTAACAGCCCAATACGGTCGTGGCAGTCCGATGCGCAGGGATATCCAAAGCGCGAGCATCGCAGCAACGAAGCATTTGAGCGAGAAGAGCGCGGCCGGCAGCCCGAACTTTTTGGTCATCGTTCATGCGTCTTGATTGCGATCGCATCTCCCAGCGCATTGCAGACGCGCCAGGCTGCGAGCAGATCTTCCGAAGATATCGCGGAAAGAAGCTCAGCCCGAAGTTCGATCAAACGATTTTCTATATCGATCGCGAGCCTTCCGCCCTTTTCCGTAAGTCGCAAATTGTTCGCCCTGGCATCGGCCGGATCGGTCAACCGGTCGACCAGCCCCGCAGCCGACAGCTGATCTAACGTGCGGGCAAGAGAAGCGCCCCTGATGTCCAGCTCGCGCGCGAGTTCGATCTGTCGCACATTCTGGCCCAGCCGTTTCAGATGGACGAGGCACCATCCGGAAGAATTGGAAACGCCAAGCCCGGCCAGCATCTGATCCGCGCAACGATGCCAGGCGCGCGCCACCGGCGGGAGCCGGGTCGCCAAGAGGCGCTCGATTTCCGATCGATCCATAATGTTAGTTAGCTCGCTAAGTTTATGAAGTCAAGATTGTTGGCTGCCGCTATTAGTTGGCCGGCCTTCCCAGCCGGATTAATAACTTACGGTTTCGCACCTTTGGCTCTTGGCGCTTCCGCAGTGGGGGCAAGATTGCGCCGTAAGCTCGTAAGGGCAAGAATCGCCAAACGCCGATCATCCCTATTTGCGGTTCTGCCGAGTTGCGACAGGGCGAGATCGAGCCGGCGCAACAGTTTCGCGTCTGCGTCGGCCGTTCCTAGCATCGTGCGCAACCGAAAATGGTCGTGGACGCTTCGCAAGACAATAGTGGATAGCTTGACGTCGCGTTCCTTGGCACGAGTACGGAACCGGCGAAGCTCATCAACCGATATGCCGATGCGCGTATCTCTAAGCACGTCGCGCAGCGGCACGCTGGGATCGAGGCCAATGGATAAGAGTTGTGGGGTCAGAAGTCCGACGCGATCGAGCATCCGACTGATCCAGGCAGCGGTAGCTGGCTCGCCCTTGCCAACAGCCCGATTGGCAAGGTCGCGCCATCCTGCGCGTATCAACCGGTGGGCCGCCCTCTCGGCACCCATGGTGCGAACCAAATCCAGAGTGATCACGGCAAGCAGAACTCCGGCGAGTTGGGCCGCGGCAGCATTTGCGAAAGTCGCGAACGAGCTATCATAACGCTCGTTAAGACCGACGATGCCCGGAAAGCTGAGTACCACGCCGATCGCAAACGACGCATATCGCTGTTGTGCCTGCAAGAATCCAAGAATGAGGAAAAAAGGAGCGAGTACTGCTATTAGCAAGACAAAGTCAGCTACGCGCGGCAAAATAACGAAACTATAGCCTGCCGCCACTACGATAGCGAACATCGTACCATAGAAAACACGCCTTGCGACAGGTGCAGGATCGTCTAGGTTACTGAAAAGTGCGCAAACGATGCTCGCGATCACGACTGCATTAGACCCTTCAGGCCAGGCGGTAGCGATCCAGAAGGTGCAGCCAACGATGACCGTCAGCGTCGTTCCAAGTGCGCCGCGAAAGGCGATGCCATGATCGCGATGGAGGGGACGCTTCTTGATGAAAGGCAGTTTAGTACGAACCCCTAGCGATCGATATCGACCACCAGCATCCAGGAGTCGTTGTATCTCGCGGCAAACGGCATGCGTTTCGAGCAGATTGGCAAGGCGATCGAGCATGCTGAGGCGGAGCGCATCAGGCCAACTGACAACGCCGGCAAGCATCGGCTCCAGATTCCGGGCCTGCCTGACCATGTCTTCGGCGTTTCGTATATTCGGGTTCATCTCATCATTTGGAGAAAGCCAAGCCCTCACATCTTTGATCAGCGCGATTATTTCGTCGTTATGCGATCCCAAAACCCGCAACTGGGTCACGCGATCGTCGATCGCGCTCCCCAGCGGCAACAACATGGCCAGCCGATCCTGAAGAGCGCGCAAGAGATCTATCTGCAAAGCACGACCCGAGGTGTCGTAAGGCACATGCGCAGAAAGCTGATGGAGTTCGTTGAGATCGATAGCAAGGCGCCGACGGTCTCGGTCTAGGTCCGCGAGGTGCCCTTCCCCGCCGAGTGCGTCAGCTGACCACCGCTCCGCATCTGCCATGATCGAACGTATTCGCCCGCGTAGCTGCACCGTGACTGACTGTGGCAATAGCAGGCCATGAACCGCCGTAGCAGTGAAGATGCCGATCATGATCTCCTGCACACGCAGGCTTGCGATCGTAAATATTGTGTCGGGAGCATTCACCGCCGAGAAGCCGATAATGCCGGCCGTATAGCCTGCCAACAAGGCAATATAAGCCCGAGGCGTTCGATCAAGCAGCGATAGATAGGTGCAGAGGCCAAGCCAGAATGCCAACGCCAGTGACAATATTTCAGGATTATTGACAAGATTAGGGACAAGCAGAATGGCCACGATTGCTCCGATAATCGTGCCGATCATTCTGAATGCAGCCTTGGAGGCTACGGCTCCGGCCAGAGGATTTGATACGATATAGCAGGTTATTATTGCCCAATAAGGACGATTAAGACCAATGCGCAGTGCGATATAATAAGCGATCATCGCGGCCGCGAATGACTTTAGAGAAGACAATGCTTCATTAACGCCTAGCTCATTCGGTGAACGGCTGAATATGGCGAGGACGCTCCGCAGGCCGTCGGCACCGTATCTGAATATATTGGGAGGAGATATCATCCGACGAAAACGTCGAAATCTATGTTCAAACAGCACCTGGCGGAGACCCGACCATGTGGGGAGGCTTGGGGCTGAGCGAGTGAGCGGAGATGCATGGGCACTGAAAAGATCCACTCAAAGACTGAACAATGGGGTGACATCGGAAATGCGTACCCGCCTCTCATTTGCTAGCCGCGCTCTGCAATTCAGTATTATGCCTTCCCCGTCGAGAGCGACAAGTTTGATCCGTCAAGGCGGGCGATGTTCCCATTCGCGTCGCCGTCCTTCATATAGTCATGGACGACCTTGCCCATGCCGAGCGTCACGTCGGTTACGAAATGCACCGCCGACAGGACTTCGAGCACCGGCAGGCGGCTGACATCGGCCCGAACATGGTCGAAAAGCTGCAGGCTGGCTGGCCCCGACCACGCGCCCTTCACCACCATCTCTTCCAGATGATATTCGACCAGCTCGCAGATCCGGGGCGACCCATCCACGTGCGGGATGACCTTCAGCAGGAAGTTGGGCTGTCGCAGACTCTTCAAGATGGGGTCGTGCGGCAGAATCTCGTGCTTGTAGCCCATCGTGGCGTTGACGCAGCGGATCGATCCGCAATCGAGCGTACCGACCAGAACCTCGCCCTCGACGCGCAGGTTGGGCTTCGCCAGCTTCTTCGGGAAACCCCAGATCTCGCGCCCGCCGACGATCGGTGCCGGAGCGTCCAGGTACATGGCGTGGGTGTAGTTGCCGTCGCGTCCCTCGAAGCGGACTGGAATTACCTGCCCCGTTTCCGTATAGTCACCAAATCCAGTCGAGTCCGGCATCCGGATGAACTCGTACTTTACGACCGGATCGACGATCTCCAGCGGCTCCGGCACCACGGTGCGCAACGCCTCAGGATCAGTGCGATATGTAATGATGACGAATTCGCGGTCATAGAAGCGGAACGGGCCGCGCGGATAGGACGGGCTGGTGAATGGGATGGCAAACGCCTCATCCTGCACGTCTTGCATGTTCATGGCAGTTCTTCCTTCGGATAGTAAGATCGATGGTCAGGCTACGAGGTTCATCTCGGGCACCTCGCCATCGACAACGAGGGTGGCCGAGGTCGCTTCAAGGATTTGGTCGATCGAGACCCCGGGCGCCCGCTCACGCAGGACAAGGCCGGTATCGGTCGGTTCGATCACCGCCAGATCGGTGATGATCAGCGTCACGCGGCGATCGGCGGTCAGCGGGAGCGTGCATTTCGGAACGATCTTGGGCGCGCCCTTGGCGGTATGCTGCATGGCGACGATGACGCGGTTGGCTCCGGCCACCAAGTCCATCGCGCCGCCCATACCCGGCACCATCTTGCCAGGGACGATCCAGTTGGCGAGGCGGCCGTCCTCATCGACCTGAAGGCCGCCGAGAACTGTCGTATCGACGTGGCCACCGCGGATCAGACCGAAAGACAGGTTGCTGTCGATCGACATCGCGCCGGGAATCGCGGTGACGAACCCGCCGCCGGCATCGGTCAGCGCGGTGTCCTCGAAACCTTCCGGTGCTTTGGAGCCCAGTCCGACGAGACCGTTTTCGGACTGGAAGAAGATGCCGCTTTCCGGCTTCACGTAAGTGGCGACGCCAGTCGGCAGGCCGATCCCCAGATTGACCAGCGTGTTGGGACGAAGCTCCAGGGCAGTACGCCGGAGGATGATTTCCTTGCTCATCGTTAGGCCCTCGCGATCAGATAGTCGACAACAATGCCGGGTGTCTTGACGTCGTCAGGCGCGATGGAACCGACCGGGACGAGTTCACGCGCCTCGGCGATCACCGTGCCGCCCGCGAGCGCTATCGCCGGATTGAAGTTGTGCGCGGTGAAGCGGTAGGTCAGATTGCCGACTTGGTCGGCGACGTCGGCATAGATGAACGCGAAATCGGCCTTGATTGGCGGCTCGTAGAGCCATTGCTCGCCGCCTAGCGTGACAACCTCGCCCTTTTCGGCGACGAGCGTGCCGAGACCGGTTTTGGTGAGCACGCCGCCCAGGCCGTAGCCGCCAGCACGGATTCGTTCGACCAGAGTGCCCTGGGGCACCAGATCGACCTGCATTGACCCGTCCAGCATCTTCCGCTGCGTTTCGGTATTGGTGCCGATATGCGAGGCGATGACACGCGACACGAGACCTTCATGGATCAGCCGCCCGATGCCCTCGTTGGGCCGGCCGGTGTCGTTGGCGATGATCGTCAGATTCTTCTTGCCCGCCGCAGCTAGGGCTTCGATCAAACGGAACGGCGTGCCGCAGACCAGGAACCCGCCGATCAGGATCGACGCGCCATCGGGGATGAGGGCAACCGCCTCCTCCGCCGTAATAGGTTTTTTCATTATGATGTCCTTTGCGTTGCAGAAGCGGTCACATCGCCGACCCCCGGTCAGCGAAGCGCGGCCTCGATTTCCGGGACGATTTGGAAGAGATCTCCGACGATGCCGTAATCGGCGACCTGAAAGATCGGAGCATCCTCGTCCTTGTTGACGGCGACGATCACTTTGGAATTCTTCATGCCCGCGAGGTGCTGGATCGCGCCCGAAATGCCGAGCGCGATGTAAAGCTCCGGCGCGACGATCTTGCCGGTCTGGCCGACCTGATCGTCATTGGGCGCATAGCCTGCGTCGACGGCCGCGCGCGATGCACCGACGGCTGCGCCGAGCTTGTCGGCAAGCGGGAGGATCACCGCGTCGAACTTCTCGGCCGAGCCAAGCGCGCGTCCACCCGACACGATGATCTTTGCCGACGTCAGCTCAGGACGATCGCTCTTGGCCAAAGCCTCGCCGACAAAGGCTGAGCGATAGTCTCCGGCTACCAGGGAGACCGGCTCGACCGGTGCGGTCTGCGCACCCTCGGGTGTCGCGGCGAAGGCCGAGCCGCGCACCGTCAGCACCTTCTTCGCGTCGGTGCTCCGGACTTGGGCGATGGCGTTGCCGGCATAGATTGGCCGCTCAAACGTATCGGGCGCAATCACCTTTGTGATTTCCGACACCTGGGCGACGTCGAGCAGGGCCGCAACGCGCGGCAGGATGTTCTTGCCATTGCCCGTGGCCGGCGCGACGATCGCGTCATAGTCCTTGGCGAGTGACACGATCAGCGCGGTGACCGGCTCGGCGAGCAGATGGTCGAGCGCCGGATCATCGGCAATCAGGACCTTCTTGACGCCGTCGAGCTTCGCGGCAGCATCCGCTGCCCCTTGGTCGTTGGCGCCCGCGACGAGCACATCCACGTCGCCGCCCAGCTGAAGCGCAGCGGTCAGGGCCCTCGCCGTCGCATCGGCGAGCAAGACATTATTGTGGTCCGCGATCAGGAGGGTCGTCATGGCTATTTCCTCAGATAAAGTTTGGCCGGGAGTGTCAGAGGTCGCCTGCGGCCTTGAGCTTCCCGACCAACTCCGCGGCGGTCTTGACCTTGATGCCGGCCGCGCGGGCGGGGGGCTCGCTGACCTTCAGCAGCCTGAGGCGCGGCGTGACGTCGACGCCGTAATCGGCCGGCGCCTTGGTCTCGATCGGCTTCTTCTTGGCCTTCATGATGTTGGGAAGTGAAGGATAGCGCGGCTCATTGAGGCGAAGGTCGGTGGTGACGACCGCCGGCAGGGTCAGTCTGAGAGTCTGGTGGCCGCCATCGACCTCCCGCGTGACCTCGGCGGCGTCGGCCGACAGATCCAGCTTCGAGGCGAAGGTCGCCTGCGGCCAGCCGAGCAGCGCACCCAGCATCTGGCCGGTCTGGTTGCAATCATCGTCGATCGCCTGCTTGCCGAGGATGACGAGCCCGGGTTGTTCGGCCTCGACCACCTTGGTGAGGATCTTGGCAACAGCGAGCGGTTCCACCGTCTCGTCGGTCTGGACGAGAATGCCGCGATCGGCTCCGATGGCGAGCGCTGTCCGCAGCGCATCCTGCGCCTTGGCGGAACCGATGGTCACGACCACGATCTCGGTCGCCTTGCCCGCTTCCCGCAAGCGCACGGCTTCCTCGACCGCGATCTCGCAGAACGGATTAATCGACATTTTGACGTTGGCCAGGTCAATGCCGCTCTCGTCGGATTTTACCCGAGCCTTGGCATTGGAATCGATCGCCAGCTTGACCGGCACCAGGATCTTCATTGTTACACACCTCGCAGAGTGCCGCGTCGACCGCTTTTGGGAGGGGTTCGAAAACCGGCTAGCCGACGCGACCTTGGGAAAGATCAGAACGCCTCGGAGGCGATCGCCATCAGCGGCGCAGAGCCGCCACTGATCTGACTTGCGAGCGCGAGCGATTGCGGGAGAATGCGCGTGGCAAAGAAGCGCGCGATCTCGATCTTGCGCTTCTCGTGCGGTGTTGCGGCCTCGCCTTTAGCCGCCGCTACCAACGCCATGCGTACCCAAAGCCAACCAAACGCGACCAGAGCGAACAAACGCAAGTAATCCGTGGCGGCGGCGTTCTGCTCCAACGGATTGCCGGCGTCGCCTGTGGTCAAGCGCGCGGTGACGCACTTGATGGCATCCAGTGCTTCGCCGAGCGCAGCCGCGGCCTGACGGACAGCTTCAACCTGCCCGCCTTCCGCAGCAGTCTCGGCGACCAATTCAAGGAACGTCCGGATCGGCGCACCACCGTCCATCCCCAGCTTACGAACGACCAGATCCTGCGCCTGAATACCGTTGGTGCCCTCGTAGATCTGCGCGATGCGCGCATCGCGCACAAATTGTTCCTGGCCCCATTCGCGGATATAGCCATGACCGCCCAGCACCTGCTGGCCGAGCACCGTCGCCTCGAACCCGAAATCGGTGAAGGCGGCCTTGATCACAGGCGTGAGCAAAGCGACCAGTCCCGCCGCCCGTTTGCGGACATCGGCGTCGGGATGGGCGGTTTCCTTGTCCATTTCCAGCGCAGTGAAAACCGTAAGCGCCCGCGCGGCCTCGGTGAAGGATAGGATCGTGAGCAGCATCTTGCGGACATCGGGATGCTCGATGATCATCCCGGACTCCTTGGCACCCGGTGCGCGGCCCTGCTTGCGATCCTTGGCGTACGTCGCGGCCGTCTGATAGGAGGCGTCGGCGAGTCCCAGGCCCTGTACGCCCACGAATAGCCGCTCGGCGTTCATCATTGTGAACATGGCGTTCAAGCCGCGGTTCGGCTCACCGACGAGCCAGCCCTGGCAGTCGTCATAGTTCATCACGCAGGTGGGCTGGGCATGAATGCCCATCTTGTGCTCGAGCGATCCGACGTTGACCGCGTTGCGCGGCCCCAGCGCGCCATCGTCCTTGACGAGATATTTGGGACACAGGAACATGCTGATGCCCTTGGTGCCGGCAGGCGCATCCGGGAGCCGGGCAAGCACCAGGTGAATGACGTTTTCCGCCATGTCATGGTCGCCCGAGGAGATGAAGATCTTCGAGCCCGACACCGTGTACGAGCCATCGTCGCGGGGCTTGGCGGTGGCCTTCAGGAGACCGAGATCCGAGCCTGCCGTGCCCTCCGTCAATCCCATCGCGCCGGTCCATTCGCCGGCTACCATCTTATGCAGATATTTGGCCTTCAGCTCGGCGCTGGCATGGGCTTCGATCGCTTCGGCAGCGCCGCGGCTCAAGCCGGGAAAAAGACCGAACGAGAGATTGGAGGCAGAGAGCATTTCATCCACGAGGATCTGAATGGCCCGCGGGAGACCCTGACCACCATATTTTGTGGAAGCCGACAATCCGGCCCAGCCGCCGTCGACGAAAGCCTTATAGGCTTCCTTGAAGCCCTTGGGTGTGTAGACGACGCCATTTTCCAGCCTGCTGCCTTCCTCGTCGCCGCTTTGATTGATCGGACGCAGCACGCCCGCGCAGAAGCGACCCGCCTCCTCCAGGACCGTCACCGCGAGTTCGGCCGAGACCTCCTCGCTGCCGGGAAGTTCGGCGAATATTTTTTCGGCTTCGAAGACGTCCTTGAGAAGGAAAGTCATGTCTTCGAGAGGGGCTGCATAATCGGGCATGGAAGCGCTCCTTGTGCTGGAAAAGTCGGAAATGGCAGGCTGGCAGCGCGGTCAGTTACGCAATGGCTTGCCGGTACGAAGCATGTGATCGATCCGCTCACGCGACGCCTGAGTCAGTGCCAGTTCGGTGAAGGCCGCCGCTGCCCGCGCGCTCAGCTCGGCCTGGGTGACGGTGGCGGGTCCGGTCAGCACAGCGGCGATTGCCCGCCCGATCCTTATGTCATGCGGCGCCAGCGAGGCGGCCATATCCGCCAGCACCTCGTCGAGCACGACGCCGTCCGGCAGCGCGATCGGCGTCCGCGCCGCGGCCGTGAACCCAGGCACGAGGGCCAGCGCGAGGGCCTTGGCCGCAGCGATCAGCCGATCCCGGTTCATCGCGATCCCATCGGTCGGGCGTAGAAAGCCTTTCGCTCGAGCATCATAAGCTCCGGCCGACGTCGCCGCGTTGAGCACGGTCCTGAGCGCGGCGCTGGCCGCCTTGGCGGGATCGTCGAACCGCTCTTGAAGGCGGACCATCAGTTCGGTGAGTCCACCCCAGCCCGGGAGCAGGCCGACGCGCGGCTCGACCAAGCCAATACCGATCTCGGCGTCAGCGACCACGGCATGACAGTGGAGCAGGACTTCGCAACCACCTCCGAGCGCGGCCCCGAAACCAGCTCCGACGACCGGAAACGGCGCGTCACGCAGTGCATCGAAGGCGGTCAGGCCGGCGTGGGCGAACGCATCGATGCCATCGGCATCGCCACTGGCTGACATCGCCAGCACAGCGGAGAGGTCTGCGCCCGCGCTGAAAACCGGGCCTTCATTGCCGATCACCAGCGCTTTGAAATGCTGAGGGACCTGCTTCACGGCGCGGACCACGGCTTCCAGCAGTGCCGGGCTGAAACTGTTCATCTTGGTATGGAATTCGAGCAGGCCGACGCCATCCCCGATATCCCACAAGCTCGCGGCATCATCGGTGCTTACCGGCTTGGCGCGCAACCTGATCGCCGCCAGCGAGATCACGCCGTCCGCGATGGGCACGGGCACATACCCGCTCTTCCCCTGGTCGGGCGCCAGCACCTCACGCTGGCCTCCGACGATCCGGTAAAAGCCCCCTGCCCCGGCGGCGTCAGCAAGCAGCGCAGACACCGGCACGCCATCCACCGACAGCGCATCCGCGAACCACTGTGCTCCGATCCGGTCAATCATTTCGAAGGGACCGTATTTCCAGCCATAGCCGAGCCGCATCGCCTCATCGACCAGATCGGGGCGATCGGCGATCTCGGGCACCAGCGACGCCGAATAGGCCAGTGTGCGCGACAGCACGGCGCGGGCATAGCGCCCCGCCTGGCCCGGATGGCTCAGCAGCGCGCGGGCGTCGCCCTTAGCCGCCTCCAGGCTGTCCGATGTCGCGGGTTCCTGTGGCCGGTAGTCGCCCGTCGTCAGATCGATCACTTCGGTGGACTTGCGATCCGCCGAGCGCCGATAGAAGCCCCCGCCGCCCTTGCGGCCCGTCAACCCCTTCGCTAGCATATCGTGGAGAAGGGCCGGCTCCGCTTCGACCGATTGCACCGCGTCGGTCTTCGGCAAGGCGCCCTGAAGCGAGCGGATGAGCTGAGGCATCAGATCGTTACCGATCAGATCGTAAAGACCGAGGATGCCGGTCTTGGGGAATCCGAAGACTTTTCCGATCGCGGCGTCGGCCACCTCGACGGGGATGCCCGAGCGGATCGCCTCGTCGAGACCCACCGCCAACCAGTAACAGCCAATACGATTGCCGATGAAGCCCGGCGTATCCTTGCATGGCACGACGCCCTTGCCGAGACGCTCGTCGACGAAGCGGCTTATCCTGCCGATCGCGGCCGGCGCCGTGCGCGGGCCGGTCACCAACTCCAACAGGCGCATGTGACGTGGTGGATTGAAGAAGTGCGTGATCAGGAAATTCGCTGCGAAGTCCTCCGAAGACCCTTCGATCAGCGCGTGCAGAGGAATGGTCGAAGTATTGGACGAGACGATCGCGCCGGGCTTGCGGACAGTCTCGATGGCGGTGAAAAGCGCCTGTTTGATGTCGATCCGCTCGGCGACCGCCTCGACGATCCAGTCGGCGTCCTCCAGCAAAGCAAGATCGGCGCCCGTCGAAACGGGTATCACGCGTTCGGCAAATTCAGCTTGCATGAAACCGCCGGCGCGCAGCTGACGGATGATGCCGCCGCGCGCTACATCAGCGTCGAGATCGAGAAGAACGACGTCCAGCCCCGCATTGGCGAGGTGCGCCGCGATGCCGGAGCCCATGGTGCCAGCGCCGATGACGGCGGCTTTGCGGATGGTGATGTCGGACATTGCATTCGCTTCCTCTGGCTACATATTCGGATAATTGGGGCCGCCGCCGCCTTCTGGCGGCACCCAGGTGATGTTCTGGGCCGGGTCCTTGATGTCGCAGGTCTTGCAGTGGACGCAGTTCTGCGCGTTTATGACGAAGTGGGGGCCGATCTTTTTGGCCTCGTCCTCGTAGGTCACCTCATAGACGCCGGCCGGACAATAAAGCCGGGCCGGCTCACCATAGAGCGGCAGGTTCCTGTCGATCGGGATTGACGGATCGCGCAGCCTGAGATGGCAGGGCTGGTCCTCGGCATGATTGGTGTTCGACAAGAATACCGACGATAGCTTGTCGAAGCTGATCACGCCGTCAGGCTTGGGATATTGGATCGGCGTCACTTCGGCGAGCGGGCGCAGGCAGGCATAGTCGGGTTTGCCGTGCGCGACAGTGCCGAACGGTGAGCGGCCGAACAGCTGGTGCGACCACATATCGGCCCCGCCCAGCATCACGCCCAGCGGCATGCCGTACCGTGACCACAGCGGCTTGACGTTGCGGACCGGGTACAGGTCGCGCCCGATCGCCGAATCCCGCCAGGTGCGCTCATAGGCGAGCGGTTCGATCGCCGGCTGGTCGCGGACCAGTTCGTCGGCGATCGCGGTGGCGGCTTGAATGCCCGACAGGATCGCGTTGTGCGATCCCTTGATGCGCGGCACGTTGACGAAACCCGCCGCGCACCCGATCAGTGCGCCGCCGGGGAACGTCAGGTGCGGCACCGACTGCCAGCCGCCCTCGGTCAGCGCGCGGGCCCCGTAGGAGAGACGCTTCGCGCCCTCGAACGTGCCCCGGATCGCCGGGTGGGTCTTGAAACGCTGAAACTCGTCGAACGGCGAGAGCGTCGGATTGCTGTAGTTCAGATGGACGACGAAGCCGACCGCGACGAGATTGTCGTCGAAATGATAGAGGAAGGACCCGCCGCCGGTATGACGGTCGAGCGGCCAGCCGAAGCTGTGCTGCACAAGGCCGGGCCGGAAGCGATCGGGCGTAACCTGCCAGAGCTCTTTGATCCCGATGCCGTATTTCTGGACGTCCCGGCCACCGTCGAGCGAATAGCGGGCAATGGCCTGCTTGCTGAGCGAGCCGCGGGCGCCTTCGCCGAGTAACGTGTAGCGTGCCCTCAGCTCGACCCCGCGCACATGGTCGGCGCGGACGGTTCCGTCCCGTGAAACACCCATGTCGCCGGTTGCGACGCCAACCACACGATTGTCCTCATAGAGAAGTTCGGTCGCGGCAAATCCGGGAAATATTTCCACGCCGAGCTCTTCGGCCCGCGCTGCGAGAAACCGCGTCACATTGCCGAGCGAGCCGATCAGATTGCCATGATTGTTGAGCAATTTCGGCATCAGTCGGGTCGGCAGCGATCGAGCCCGCTGCGCGCTCAGCTGCAGGAAACGGTCTTCGACAACCTCAGTCGTTAGCGGCCGTTCCGGATGGCTCCGCCATTCCGGCAAGAGCTGATCGAGCCCCACGGGGTCGACGACTACGCCCGAGAGGATATGGGCGCCAACCTCGGAACCCTTCTCCACCACCACGACCGACATTTGGCGACCCCGCTCAACGGACAGCTGACGGAGCCGGATCGCAGCCGCCAGCCCCGCCGGGCCGGCGCCGACGATAACAACATCAAACTCCATCGTTTCGCGAGGTTCAAGAGAAGAAGACATAATGGATCGGCTCTTTCCCGACAGATTTTTCAGTCACAGCGCATTTCGGTCGCATTGATTATTGGGAACGCCAACAATGGGACCAAGGGCGATAATCTAGACATTATGGTGCGATGGGCGATGTACGATGCCTAAAGCGCGTATTTTGCTTCAGTATGGAAACAGGCAACATCAAGTTATCTGGAGTGCCTGCCTAAAGTGAACGTCAAAGGCGATCTAATCCCCTTCCGGACGCGCAACAATCCGCTTGCTGCGAAGATCACTTATTCATAAAGTGTAGCAATGGTTCCGATGATCGAAGGGCTCCGCTGGTTCATCCGAGTTGCCGAATGCGGCTCCTTCTCCGCTGTCGCGCGCGAAGCTATGACCAACCAAGTTGCGGTCAGCCGCAGGATCAACCTGCTGGAGAGCCAGTTCCGCGTGACACTGTTCCGACGCTCGACCCGAAACCTTGCATTGACCGACGAGGGGCGAGCCTTTCTTGGTCATGCGCGGCGGATCCTGCGAGAGGTGGACGCGCTGGAAACGGAGATACACGGCAACGACAGCACACACGGTGGCCATGTCCGGATCGGCACGACTAACATGTTCGGGCTTCATCTCGCGCGCAGCCTGCCCGATTTTCATCGGCATCACGTTGGGATCACTGTGGAGATGATCCTCAGCGACGGCTTCGTAAACATGATCGAAGATGGGCTGGACTTGGCGATGCGTACCGGACAGGTGATGGAAACGACAACCGTTGCCCGACACTTGGGAGACGTTCCACGCCATTTAGTCGCCTCCCCATCCTATCTGGCTGATCACTCTGCTCCGGTCTGCGTGGCCGACCTGCAACACCACGATTGTGTATTGTTCAGCTATGGGGCAACGCGGCAAATCTGGAATATCGACGGCGAGGCCGTCAGAGTTTCTGGTACTTATCGTACCAATAGTAGCCTTGCGCAGCATGAAGCGGTACGCAACGGCATGGGAATCAGCCTATTTCCCTGTTTTCAAGTCGAAGCTGATATCAAGTCAGGAGATCTTGTAAGACTTCTTCCGGACATCCCCATGGAATCCATTCCATTCTACGTAACCTATCCGGGAAACCAAACATTAGCCCCACGAGTACGCAAAGTTATGAATTGGGTAGCAACCGAAGCTAAAGCCCTCACAGATGCCTTACCTGATCGAAACGGATAAGATCCGACTTGGTCTTCCGATAAACGCTGACCTGCACGCTGTGATTCACATCGAGGCAGGCGCTTCCGAACATTTTGCAAGCGCCTCAATGAAGTAATAGTCCAACGTCGGTGCTTGAACTTGGCTGGGGTAGCCCAGTAGAATCAAAAAGCAGCGTCGTCGTTGGTCTGCGCCAAGCATGAGGGCGAGGATTCGGCGGGCTCGCCCGCCTGCCGGTCAAGGAACCCGCACCGGTACCTCAAGATGCCAAGTTACGCGTGATGCGGTCAGATCCGCTCGATCGCCAGTGCGAGACCCATGCCGACCCCGATGCAGAGAGTGGCAAGACCACGCTTGCCACCCGTCTTCTCCAACTGATGGACCAATGTAAGGGCAATGCGCGCACCCGACATGCCGAGCGGATGCCCAAGCGCGATCGCGCCGCCATTCGCGTTGACATGAGGCGTGTCGTCGGGAAGGCCGAGCTGGCGGATGACCGCGAGGCTTTGGCTGGCGAAGGCCTCATTGAGCTCGATCGCATCAAAGTCGCTGATCTGGAGCCCGAGCCGGTCCATGAGCTTGTGCGTCGCCGGGACAGGACCGATGCCCATGACGCGCGGCTCGACACCGGCCGAGGCCAGACCAAGAATGCGCGCGCGGGGTTTCAGGCCATGGGTTTTCACGGCTGCCTCGCTCGCGACGATCATCGCTGCGGCGCCGTCGTTGATACCCGAGGCGTTGCCCGCGGTCACAGTGCCCTCCGGCCCGAATAGCGGCTTGAGCTTTTGCAGAACTTCGATCGTAGTATCTGCGCGTGGATGTTCATCGACCGACACCGCGATCGTGTCGCCCTTCTTTTTGCCGGGTGTAACGACTGGAATGATCTCTTCAGCGAAAAAGCCACTAGCCTGTGCCGCAACGGCGCGCTGCTGGCTGCGCAGCGCGAAGGCATCCTGGTCGGCGCGGCTGATCTGATAGTCTTGTGCGACGTTCTCGCCGGTCCTCGGCATCGTCTCGGTGCCATACAGAGCTTCGAGCGCCGGATTTACGAAGCGCCAACCCATTGTCGTATCCTCGAGCTTTTGTGCGCGGCCAAACGCGCTTTCGGATTTGCCCATCACGAACGGCGCGCGGGTCATGCTCTCGACGCCGCCCGAAATCGCCAAAGCCATTTCGTCCGACCGAATGGCACGGGCCGCCGCGCCGATCGCTTCCAACCCGGACGCGCAGAGTCGGTTGAGCGTCACACCCGGCACGCTATGGGGCAAACCGGCGAGGAGCAGGCTCATACGCGCAACGTTGCGATTATCCTCGCCGGATTGATTGGCGCAGCCAAAAAAGACCTCCTCGATCGCAGACGGATCGAGGTTCGGATTACGCTCAAGCAGCGCCTTCATCGGCAGGGCGCCGAGATCGTCAGCCCGGATTTTGCCGAGAATGCCGCCATAGCGGCCGACGGGCGTGCGAACGGCATCGCAGATAAATGCTTCGGTCATGCTATCCTCTAACTTATTTGGTTCAGGTGGTGCGGGGTCCGGCGGGTTCGCGGAGGGAAACGCCCGTCAGCTTCCGCAGATCATCAATCGAAAGACCGTCGACTATCTCCACGACACGGGCGCCGTTCGACCCGACATCGAAAACGCCAAGATCCGTATAGACGCGCGACACGCAGCCGAGACCGGTGAGCGGATAGCTGCAGGTCTCGACAAGCTTGCTCTCGCCCTGCTTGGTCAAAAGCTCCATCATCACGAACGTGTGCTTGGCGCCGATCGCAAGGTCCATCGCGCCACCCACCGCCGGGATCGCGCCCAGCTCTCCGGTGTGCCAATTGGCAAGGTCGCCATGCGTGGATACCTGAAATGCGCCTAGCACGCAGATATCCAGATGGCCGCCACGCATCATCGCGAAGCTGTCGGCGTGATGAAAATAGCATCCGCCGGTGAGCAACGTCACCGCCTGCTTGCCGGCGTTGATGAGTTCCCAGTCTTCCTGGCCAGGCGCCGGGGCCGGCCCCATGCCGAGCAGGCCATTCTCGCTCTGGAGGAAGATGTCACGGTCTGTAGGCAGATAGTTGGCCACCTTGGTCGGCAGACCGATGCCCAGGTTCACATAGGCGCCTTCGGGAATGTCCCTGGCAACGCGGGCAGCCATCTGGTCGCGGTTGAGGCGATTCATCTTCTCTCTCCCGATCAGGCGGCGATGGCGACGGCAGACGTGATCGCGACGACACGCTGAACGAAAATGCCTGGTGAGACGATCGCTTCAGGATCAAGATCACCCAGCGGCACGATGGTCGAGACCTGAGCGATGGTCGTTTTCGCCGCCATCGCCATGATCGGGCCGAAATTGCGCGCCGTCTTACGATAGACAAGGTTACCCCAGCGGTCGCCCTTGTGCGCCTTGATCAGGGCGAAATCGGCTTGGATCGGATATTCAAGCACATAATGTTTGCCATCGATCTCGCGGGTCTCCTTGCCTTCCGCAAGCAGGGTCCCATAGCCTGTAGGCGTGAAGATCGCGCCAAGGCCAGCCCCCGCCGCCTGGATGCGGGCGGCGAGATTGCCCTGCGGCACTAGCTCCAACTCGATTTTGCCGGCCCGATAGGCGGCATCGAAATGATGTGAGTCCGACTGGCGCGGAAAGGAGCAGATGATCTTCCGGACGCGGCCTTCGCGGATCAGCGCGGCGACGCCATGCTCGCCATTGCCCGCATTATTGTTGATGATAGTGAGGTCGCCGACGCCGCGATCGATGAGTGCATCGATCAACTCATCCGGCATTCCGGCGGTGCCGAAACCGCCGATCATCACCGATGCACCGCTCTGAATATCCGCCACCGCCGCCCCGGAGTCCGCATACGCCTTGTCGATCACCCGACTCTCCACAATGCCGTTTCTGAATCGCGGCAAATGTGGCCACTACGAGCCTTGCGTCAATCGATAAACGCAGTAATGTCCGATTATCGGTTGGTACAATACTGGATGCGTTGATGCTCGAAGCGGATGGCGACCCGGAATTCATGACGTCGCTCGCACGCGGCTTGGCGGTGCTGCGTTGCTTTGCCGATGAACAAAGACCCATGACGATTGCACAGGCGAGCCGCGAGACGGGACTTAGCCGCCCCGCAGTGAAACGTTGTCTGCATACGCTTGTTCGGCTCGGCTATGCTGCACAGGATGGCGTAAGCTATGCCCTGCGCCCCAAGGTGCTGGCCCTCGGCTACGCCTATCTGTCGTCCAGCACGTTGGCGATGCGCGCCCAGCCATTGCTGGATCATTTGCGCGACGAGTTGCACGAATCCTGTTCGCTTGGTGTCGTCGAGGAGGATGAGGTCTATTATGTCGCTCGCGCAGAGGTCTCCAGGATCATGTCTATCGCGCTTCGCGCGGGCAGTCGGCTTCCTCTCTATTGCACGTCAATGGGCCGCGTGCTCCTCGCAGGCCATTCTCGCGACCATCAGCGTGCGTATTTAAGGCGCACCGATCTTGCCCCGCGCACCCCCCATACCCAAACAGGTCGTAGCGCACTGCTCGAACTGTTCGACCGTGTCGCCGAAGAGGGATACGCCATAATCGACCAAGAACTCGAGATCGGACTCCGTTCCATTGCGGTTCCAGTCGCAGGACCTGGCGGGGTCATCGCCGCAGTCAACATCGGTACACAGGCGGCGCGAGTGTCCGTTGTTGATCTACGGACGCGCTATCTCCCATCGCTTCGAAAGGTGGCAGCCGACCTGCGCGCCATAATGGGAGCACCTTGATGGCGGTGTGAGAGCCATGAGTTCCTGTGTCGGGACGCAACGGTTCCATCAAAGAACATCAACCTCGGCACCGTCATTGCCGCAACCACGGCCCGTTCGTGCGCTTCTCCAAACGGGGATCGATACCAACCATGCCCCTCAGCCGAGCGATCTGCCAAATTGCTTGGCGGCGGCCTTCACGGCCGGATCGACCTGCGCAGGCTCGCTGTAGAAGTCGAGTTGCGTGCCCTCGCGCCACAGGATTTCGCTCGGACCGGCCAGCGCCGCCTCGAACCGCCGCGCATTATCCGGGAAGGCCGCTTCCTCGCTGTGGATCATGAGCGTCGGCACCCCGATCGCGTCAGCCGACGCCAGCCCATCGAAGCGCAGCCACTCGGGCCATGACAGCACGGCGAAGCGGTTGGACCATTGCGGCACTGCGCCCTTTGCCGGATCGCCGTAATAGGATTTGACCGTCTCACCCATCGCCGCGTCCGGATCGCTGTCGCTATACGCAGGAACGTAACGGACCTCACCGGTGTCGCGGTAGTGCCGCAAAGCCTCCTCACCCGCGCTGATGCGTTGCGCTACGCCGTCGTCGCCGCCATACATCTCGCCCACGGTCTCAGCGTCGTGTAGCCACGCTGCGACGGTTACGAAGGCACCGATCGGGGCGCCGCGCGCTATCGCTTGAGCCATGTAGCCGGCGCTGGCGCAGATTGCGAGACCGCCTACCTGACCGCGGGTCACTTCGGTGCAATCGGCTAGCCAGGCGGCAGCGGCGATCAGATTGGCGATCTTTAGGGAGGGGCTTTCCTGCTCGCGCGGCTCGCCCTCGCTCGCCCCGAAATTGGCGAAGTCGATGGTGAGGGTCGTGAAACCTTCCGCGGCGAGCTTACGTGCATAGAGATCGGCCATCTGCTCCTTCACGGTCGTCCACGATCCGACCACCAGCACGCCAGGCGCCGGCTGTCCGCGTGAATGGAACAGGTGTCCGGCGAGCCGAATGTTACCGCTGTTCAGCCACACGTCTTCCGTCGCTATTTCCGGCATCACGATTCCTCGGCTTGTGGCAGACATGCACCAACTCTATCGTCGGACGCGAACCGGATGTTGCTGAGTTTCGAGTCGATGGACACCGTTGTTCCGTTTGTCACGCGCATCATGACGGAAGATTTCGCCGTTACCTATTGTTGCTTCCCGCCATGGGAAGTGGGCGATTTCACCAGCGTATCCGCCCCCTCGTCGATCGGCTATTCTTTCACGACGCAAGACTGCGCCGTCGAGCAAGCCGGACGGCCACATGATCGAACCGTGCCTTCGGGCGGCACCGTCGTTACCGGCGGTGACGCGCCGAGCTGGCTGCGCGTAGATCGCCCGTCTCGCCTGATCGAAGTCGTCGCCGGTCCGTTGCTGCGTGCGTCGATGGCGGATGAGCTGGGAGTGTCGGATGAACGCAATCTGGGCGATCTGCTCATCGACCGCGATCCCGTCGTTCGCGTCCTCGCGCTGCGCCTCGCGACACTCGCCGTCCAAGCCGACCTCGCGGACTCGCTCTGCACCGAGGCCATGGTGCGCCGCCTCTACCGACATGTGCTGCGCAACCGCTTTGGCGGCCGCTTGCGCGAGCGCAGCGACGGGGCGCTGGATCAGCGGCGGCTTGCGCGCGTGATCGACTATATCGAAGCGCATCTTAGGACCGAGCTGTCGCTCACCGCCCTGGCGGACGTGGCCGCGCTGACTCCCTATCATTTCCAGCGGAGCTTCACGCGGGTAGCCGGCTGCTCGCCGCATCAAATGGTGAGCCTGATTCGGGCGTTCCGCGCGCGCGATCTGATCGCCGAGGGCGTTGCCGAGCCCGTCGCTGCAAAGTGCGTCGGGTTCAACGGAAAACGAGCGCTCCGCCTCGCGCTGAACCGGCACGGGTTGAGCGGCAACCTCGTTGGATAGCGAGTGCCTCAGCGGCTCTTAATCGGGACCGGCGACCGCATCGTCCCCTCCCAATCCAAGAGGATCTGCTTTTCCTTCGGTGAGATCTTCGGGAAGTCGATCGTCCCTCGGCATGGATTGCGATCGTGCTGTCCCATCCATGTGCTGTGAACTCGGTGGAAGCGCCCTACGGCGCGGGCAACCGTTGTGTCCAGGACGGCCATCAGTACACTCTCGGCACCGCCGAGATCGTGGCTCGATTGACGGCCTCTCGCATGCCCATCACAAGCAGGGCGGGCCCGCTGGAATCCTCAGTGACTAGCCCCGCGTCCGCCGTCATGCGGAGCGATCGTCGCCTATTCTATAGCTTTTCTTTCCCTTGCGCCGACCCCGAATCAATGTGGCGAGGTCTTGCACGATGCAAGTCTCGCGATCTTGTTCGTTACTGATTTGATGTGCACGCGAAGTGCATGCTGCTATGAATAGGAAACGCAAAAAGCTCGGAACGTCGGGCGTATGCCCGATGGAGGGATTGGGGATGGCCTCGAGCGAGAGCGAGCCTGCGGACTTTGATTTACGGCGAAGAACCTATGATCCCGATGGGGTTCTCGCATCGCAATTGCGCGAAATAGTGTCGCTGATCGGCAACGTCGTCGGCGCGACAATCGAGAAAGTTGGGATTGCTCTTTCGTCCGAGGGAGTCGCATCGACATCGCAGGGTCACATCTTGGAGAAGATAGTCTTCAAATCCGCCCCGGCTGAGCTGGATTCGGCCTGTGGTCTCTCCGTCATTGAGCGTGGTCACGGACTCGTTGATCGTAGTATCGAAGCCAGCATCATATTCAGCGTTCGAGATCGCGTCTACGCAGCGCTACGCGATTACCTATGGCAAAAGCTCGCCGACTGTGCCGGTGGTGGGCGACCACTCACCAGCGCCTTTGACAAGATCGCGGCTTGGGAGGCGCAATTGCTCTTCTCCGGCATCGGCATTGCCCGCGCTGCGCGCGATCGGACCCGGAACGCCGAATATCGGAGCAAGCTGACCGCGATCGACCGCTCGCAGATTTGCATTGAGTTCGACCTTTTGGGCAAGATCCTCGATGCGAACAACAACTTCCTTGACCTGACAGGATACACGCTGAACGAACTCCTGGCACGGCATCACAGCATCTTCATGCCTGCGAGCGAGCGGGATTCCCCGGAATATGCAGCCTTCTGGAAGAGCCTTAATCGGGGCGAGTTTCAGACCGGCGAATATCGGCGGATCGCCAAGGACGGGTCCGAACGGTGGGTGCAGGCCACCTATAATCCGATTCTCGACGTCGATGGCCTGCCCATCAAGGTGCTCAAGATCGCCAACGACGTCACCGAGACGCGACATCGGGAACGGTCCGAAGCCGAACGAGTGCAACGGCTTCAAGAACAGTCGGAACAGCGCCGCCTCGCCTTGGAAGCCACTACGCGTAATCTGGTGCCAATCGTCGCGGCGATCGAAGACATTGCCGAGCAGACGAAGCTATTGGCACTCAACGCGACGATCGAGGCGGCGCGTGCCGGCGAAGCCGGCAAGGGCTTCTCCGTCGTCGCATCCGAAGTCAAGGCGCTGTCGATGACGACCAAGGCGGCGACCGATCGTGCCAGCGCCCTTTTGCACGCGACGGGCGGCACGCCTTACGATCAAGCTCGACCACCGCCGCTTAGCGACTGAGATCGCGGATTGGGAATTGCAGTACCATTTCCAGCCCGTTTTCTAGCCAGTGCCGTTCGATCGAGCCGTTCAAGCTTGTGACGCTCGCCCTCTCAAGCCGGCTACCAAAACCTTCCGGCCCGGTCGGGTCTGACCGGGCCGGTGCCCCTGTCTCGCGCCAGGTCAATGTCATCTGTCCGCTGTCGATTGCAACCGAGATTGCCAGCTTGCCTTCGGCCGTGGCGAGGCCGCCATATTTGGCGGCATTGGTCGCAAGCTCGTGCAGCACCAAGGCGAACGTCGGCAGCGCCTGCCTGCCAATGGGCGTGTCGTCACCTTCGATCGAGATGCGCTTATCGCGGCTCTCATGAGCCGCCAGAATGATTTGCAGCAGTGCCATCAACGTCACGTCCAGCTCTTCGGTCGTAGCACTGCTATGATGGGGCAATATCAGCGCGTGGGCCCGCGACAGCGCCGCCAGGCGCGCGCTCAGATCGTCCGCCAGCTCGTCGACATCTTCGGCCGATCGCGCGCTGATCGACACCAGTGCGGCTGTCAACGCGAACAGGTTCTTGACGCGGTGGTTCATCTCCCGGAGGAGCAGCGCTTGCCGCTCTGCGGCCTTCTTCGACGGGGTGATGTCGCGCGCGATCTTCGAGGCGCCGAGCACTTTGCCGGTCGCGTCCTTCACCGGGGAAACCGTCAGGGAGATGTCGACCGAATTACCATCCTTGCGCCGGCGCACTGTTTCGAAAGGACGGACCTTCTCTCCAGCGCGCAGCTGGCGAATGATCGCCTCCTCCTCGTGAAACCGGTCCTGGGGAATGATGATCGTGATCGATTGCCCAACTGCTTCATCTACCGTGTAGCCGAACAGTTTTTCTGCGCCGGCGTTCCAGCTCAGGATGATGCCATCAAGCGTCTTGGAGAGAATCGCGTCGTCGCTGTTCTCTACGATCGCGGCTAACCAGGCGCTCGCCTCGAACGCCGCCTGTCGGCTATGTGCTTCGCGAGCCGCGCTTTCGGCAAGGCTGGCTTGTAGATCGGACGTACTTGGGCTCCCCGCCATATCCTCGATTTCCAACGGTCTGCATCACCCCGCCTGAACGGCCGACGCAGTCCCGACCGGTAGCACAGCGTGACGCTTCGATATTGAAATCATCGAAAAAGGACAAGCGGACCTTTCCAGGTAACCTCGCGGAAAAGCAACATTTGGTTACGCTGACCATTTTGGACGCCCGTCGAAGCGGGTGGAATTACCTTGACCTCAACGCGTCGCGCCTTGGTACCGTTTTCATAAACTCCAGGATGAGGTGTTTTCATCACTGGAGGCGGCCTAAATGCTGATTACGAGTGAGTTATACTGACGTTGGTTGCGGGGACAGGATTTGAACCTGTGACCTTCAGGTTATGAGCCTGACGAGCTACCGGGCTGCTCCACCCCGCGGCAGTTCCGCTTGTGTCGCGGAACGAAAGGGTAGGTGACATGTGAATGGGTTCTTTTGATCCAAGGGACTTTTGCTGCTCACCGGCTTCAATGCCTGGCGACGACCTACTCTTCCATCACTTAAGTGATAGTACCATCGGCGCAGTCAGGTTTCACGGCCGAGTTCGGGATGGGATCGGGTGGGGCACTGACGCTAT
>Ga0207885_100063_pt1 | contig 62676 bp, 68 predicted proteins | sample LinPmetageLP31_FD_184047 | JGI IMG/M metagenome (GOLD analysis project Ga0207885, IMG submission 184047) | Marine viral communities from the Pacific Ocean - LP-31 (SPAdes) | ecosystem: Environmental > Aquatic > Marine > Oceanic | place: Pacific Ocean | collected 2009-08-23 | reverse complement strand
AGGTCGCGCGTGTTGCGAAGCTGGCGCGGTGGTTGGTCGAAGAGGGAATCATTTCTTCTCCCTCTCCCCGCTCGCGGGGAGAGGGTCGGGGAGAGGGGCAGTCACAAGCGCCGTCTTCCGATACTGCCCCTCTCCCGACCTCGCTGCGCTCGGCCACCCTCTCCCCTGAAGGGGAGAGGGAGACTTTGGCCGCGCTCGCCTACCGCGCAGCGCTCCTGTGCAAGGCCGATCTCGTCACCGGCATGGTCGGCGAGTTTCCCGAATTGCAGGGCCTGATGGGCGGCTATTACGCCGCCGCCCAAGGCGAAGACCCCCGCGTCGCCGCCGCGATCCGCGATCATTACAAGCCGGTCGGGCAGGGCGATGCCGTGCCGACCGATCCGGTGACGGTGGCGGTGTCTTTGGCGGATAAGCTGGATACGTTGGTTGGGTTTTTCGCTTTTGAAATGAAACCTTCCGGCTCTAAAGATCCATACGCCCTCCGGCGGAGCGCAATCGGGGCCACCGCGCTCATCCTGAAAAATTCGCTCCGCAGCCGCCTGAATGCACTTTATATTCAGGCAGCGCTGCCGTTCATGGAATATGTCGCGCTCGAAGAGTTCGGTCCTATGGCTCGGAAGCTGGCGAACTTTGGGCAGGCGGCTAGTGGGGTAATCTCGAAAGATCGTCTCGAGGAGATTTTCGAGGTATACAAATCGAGTCGCACTGATGTCTCAGAGGCGATTTCGGAGATGTTTGGGGCTGCTCAGGCTGATTTCCTCGACTTCTTCGCCGACCGCCTCAAAGTCCAGCAACGCGAAGCCGGTGTTCGCCACGACTTGATCGATGCGGTGTTTGCGCTCGGCGGCGAGGATGATCTCGTCCGCTTGCTCGCGCGCGTCCATGCGTTGCAGGCGTTTATCGGCACCGCGGACGGCGCGAATTTGCTCGCGGGCTATAAGCGGGCGGCGAATATTTTGAAGAAAGAGGGCGTTTCTCCCTCTCCCCTCCGGGGAGAGGGTCGGGGAGAGGGGGACGCTGCAACAGGCGGTTCGCTCGACAGCGTAGCACAGCCCCTCTCCCCGACCCTCTCCCCTGAAGGGGAGAGGGAGAAGGAACCGGCAGAGGCCGCGCTCGCGCGGGCGCTCGACTCCGCCGAACCCGCCGCTGCGGCGGCCGTCGCGCGCGAGGATTTCGAAGCGGCGATGGCAGCCCTTGCCACGCTGCGTGCGCCGATCGATGCGTTTTTCGAAGGCGTGATCGTCAACGATCCTGACCCCGAAAAGCGCGCCGCCCGGCTCGCCTTGCTTGATCGGGTTCGTGCTGCGGTGCACAATGTTGCAGATTTTTCCAAGATCGAGGGCTGAACGGACGCGCACTTTGCCTGAACTTTAGCCTAACCTTCCAAACGCCTCCCCAGCGAATACAGGTACTTAGAGGGAAGACCCATGACGCAATACGTGTATCGGTTCGGCGGCGGTGTTTCGGACGGGGGCAAGGGGGACCGCAACCTCCTGGGGGGCAAGGGCGCGAACCTTGCCGAGATGGCCGCGATCGGCCTGCCGGTGCCGCCCGGCTTCACCATCTCGACCGAATTCTGCGCGGTCTATTATGACGAAGGCGGCCAATTCCCGCAAAGCCTGCGCGACGAAGTCGCCACCGGCATCGCCCATATCGAAGGCGTGACCGGCAAGCGCTTCGGCGATGCCGCCGATCCGCTGCTCGTCTCGGTCCGCTCGGGCGCGCGCGCGTCGATGCCCGGCATGATGGACACGGTGCTCAACCTCGGCCTCAACGACCAGACCGTCGAGGGCCTTGCCGCCACCAGCGGCGACGCGCGCTTCGCGTGGGACAGCTATCGCCGCTTCATCCAGATGTATTCGGACGTGGTGCTCGAACTCGACCACGATGCATTCGAGGAAGCGCTGGAAATCGCCAAGGAAGACCGCGGCTATTTCCTCGATACCGATCTCACCGCCGATGACCTGCGCGGCCTCGTCGCCGAATATAAGGGCCTGGTCGAGAAGCTTTGGGGCAAGCCCTTCCCGCAGGACGTGCACGATCAATTATGGGGCGCGGTCGGCGCGGTCTTCGGATCGTGGCAGTCGGAACGCGCCAAGGTCTATCGCCGCCTCAACGACATTCCGGCAAGCTGGGGCACCGCCGTCAACGTGCAGGCGATGGTGTTCGGCAATATGGGCGACACCTCGGCCACGGGGGTCGCCTTCACGCGCGATCCGGCGATCGGCGCACGCGCCTATTATGGCGAATTCCTGATCAATGCGCAGGGCGAGGACGTCGTCGCCGGCATCCGCACCCCGCAATATCTCACCACCGCCGCACGCGAGGCGGCAGGCGCCAAGCCGCTGTCGATGGAAGAGGCGATGCCGGTGGTGTTCGCCGAACTCGCCAAGGTGTTCGACCTGCTCGAAACGCATTACCGCGACATGCAGGACATCGAATTCACCGTGCAGCAGGGCAAGCTGTGGATGCTGCAGACCCGCAACGGCAAGCGCACCGCCAAGGCCGCGCTCAAGATCGCGGTCGACATGGCCGAGGAAGGGCTGATCACGCGCGAGGAGGCCGTCGAGCGCGTCGATCCGGCAGCGCTCGACCAGTTGCTGCACCCGACGCTCGACCCCAAGGCGGTGCGCGACGTGCTGACCAAGGGCCTGCCGGCCTCGCCCGGCGCGGCCTCGGGCTTTGCCGTGTTCGACAGCGACACCGCCGAGAAGCGTGCGGCAGCAGGCGAGGCGGTGATCCTGATCCGCACCGAAACCAGCCCGGAAGACATTCACGGCATGCACGCCGCCAAGGGCATCCTCACCGCGCGCGGCGGCATGACCAGCCACGCCGCGGTGGTGGCGCGCGGCATGGGGCGTCCGTGCGTTTCCGGTGCCGGCGGCATTGCGATCGATGCCAAGGCCGGCGTGATGCGTGTCGGTCTCGGGGCCGACGCGCGCGTGGTCAATGCGGGCGACACCATCACCATCGACGGCACCACCGGCGAAGTGATGGCGGGCGAAGTGCCGACCGTGCAGCCCGAGCTTTCGGGCGATTTCGCGACGCTGATGGTGTGGGCCGATGGCGTGCGCCGCCTGCGCGTGCGCGCCAATGCCGAGACCCCGCTCGACGCCAAGGTCGCGCGCGACTTCGGTGCCGAGGGCATCGGCCTGTGCCGCACCGAACATATGTTCTTCGATGCCGAGCGCATCACCAATGTCCGCCAGATGATCCTGGCCGAGGATGAAGCGGGCCGCCGCGCCGCGCTCGACAAATTGCTGCCCGAACAGCGCAGCGACTTCGTGCAATTGTTCGAGGTGATGGCAGGCCTGCCGGTGACGATCCGCCTGCTCGATCCGCCGCTACACGAATTCCTGCCGCATGAGGAAAGCGAATTCGCCGATGTCGCGGCGGCGGCGGGTGTCGCGGTCGACGAGCTCAAGCGGCGCGCGGCCGACCTGCACGAATTCAACCCGATGCTGGGGCATCGCGGCTGCCGTTTGGGCGTCACCTATCCCGAAATCTACGAGATGCAGGCGCGCGCCATCTTCGAGGCGGCGGTGCTGGTTGCGCAGAAATCGGGCGCGGCACCGATCCCCGAAGTGATGATCCCGCTGGTTGGCACGCGCCGCGAGCTGGAATTGATGAAGACGGTGGTCGACAAGGCGGCGCAAGCGGTGTTCTCCGATACCGGCACGACGATCACCTATCATGTCGGCACGATGATCGAACTGCCGCGCGCCTGCCTGATGGCGGGCGAGATTGCCGAAGTGGGCGAATTCTTCTCCTTCGGCACCAACGACCTGACGCAGACCACGTTGGGCGTCAGCCGCGACGACGCCGCGCGCTTCCTGACGACCTATGTCGAGCGCGGCATCTATGCGCGCGATCCGTTCGTCAGCCTCGATGTCGAGGGCGTTGGGCAGTTGATCGGCATGGCGGCAGAGCGTGGTCGCGCGACGCGGCCCGACATCAAGCTCGGCATTTGCGGCGAACATGGCGGCGATCCGGCGTCGATCGCGTTCTGCGAGACGGTGGGGCTCGATTATGTCAGCGCCTCGCCGTATCGTGTGCCGATCGCACGACTGGCAGCGGCGCAGGCCGCGCTTGCGGCAAAGCCAGCGGCATGAGGTGGGGGGCATCCGCATGAGGGCTTGGGCGCGGTATCTTATCGGCACGGTGGCCGGGGTCGCGCTCGGGCTCGGCGGTGCGGTCTATGCCCTGCGCAGCGCGGCGCTCGGCAACAATGTGGCGATCGGGCCGTGGACGACCGGGCAGACCTTCGGCTCGGCGGCGGCCGACCCCTATACCCGCGCGGTGGTCGCGTTGAAGGGCCTGCTCGCTTTGCCCGCGCAGGAGGCGCGCTATTACACCGCCGCCCGCGACAGCGCGGGCGCGCGGATCGAGGGGCGGTGTCGCTACCGCATCACCGGCGCGGCGCTGCCCGCAGCGTGGTGGAGCCTGACGGCGTATGACCCGGACGGCTATCTCGTCCCCAATGCCGCCGGACGGTATTCGGTTGCGGGGGCGGCGTTCCCCGATGGCGGCAAAGCGGGCTGGACGATCCTGCTCGCCCCGACCGCGCCGCCGCCAACCGAAACCGCGAAATGGTTGCCAAGCGGCGGGATCGCGCGCGTCGAACTGACCCTGCGCACTTATTTGCCGAGCGATGGGGGCCGAGGGAATCCCGGCGCGGACATCCTGCCCAAGATCACGCGGGAGGCCTGCTGATGGCGCGCTGGACCGGCCCCCTTGTCGCCGGGGCACTCGTCGCGGCGCTCACCGGCTATGGCGCGATCGCCTATGCGCCCGATCTGTTGATGGCGACGGCGATCCGGCGGGTCGCGGTTGGCGGCTTCAACCGCTTCGCGCACAGCCCGCTCGCTACGGCGGCAAGCCGCCAGATCGTGCGGCCCAGCCCGGACCTGGCCTATTCGGCCTGTCCCTATGACATCTCGCGAGGGTCTTTGCTGATCCACGCGGTGCCGGTGGCGGCACCCTATTGGTCGCTGTCGATCTTCGATTCGCGGACCAATGCGGTGTTCGTGCGCAATGGTGGGCAGGCGGGGGGGAAGCCGTTTGCGGTTGCCATCACCCACGCTGGGCGTTCGGTGCCGACAGGCTATCAGCGCGTCGATGTCGCTGGGGACCGCGGGATCGCGTTGATCCGGATTCTGGTCGCCGATCGTGCGGCCTTTCCCCGGCTGGATGCGGCGCGCCGGGCGACGGTGTGCGAACTGCGTTAAAGCGGCGCTGGCTCGGTTGCGGCGAAATGCGCCGCGTGATCGGCATTTTGGCCCGCGCGCAGCAAGGCTGCCTGCGGCCGCCATTGCTCGCGCGCGACATAGCCAACGGGCAAGGAGAGCCGTTGCTCCAGCGCCATCTCGTCCTGCGCGGACAGCTTTTCCAGATCCTCGAAGCGGACGATTCCCAGATCGGACAAGCGCGCCTGCAGCGCGTCATCAATGCCGCGGATTCTCGTCAGCGAATCGCGCGGGCTCGGGACGAAACGGTCGGTAGGGGCGGGGTCCGGGGCTGCCGTCGCGATTTCGGTCGGCTCGGCTTCCAGTTCTGGCTGATGAACCGGTGACGGCTCGACGGCGATCGCGGCGGGGGCTTCCGTAACGGTGGAGGGGGGCGCTGCCACTGGTGGCGTGTCGGTGTGGTCAATCGCCGCTGACGGTTCCTCCGGCACTGCGGCCGCGATGACCGGCTCGGGTGACGGGAGCGGTGCCGCAGGGGGCGGGGTCACGGGCAGCGGGACAGCGATCACCGGAGCGGCGGCTGGCGGCGTGGCGGCCGCCGCAGCGCTGCGGAGCCCGACGATCGTCCGTTCCGCCTCGGCATGGTCAGCGCGTAGCGCTTCGAGATCGGCGGTCAGGTTCGCGGCGCGGCTATGCGATGCCCGCAACTGGTCCTGCGCCTGCTCATGATAAGCGGTGAAGCTTTCCGATTGCTCCCGCACCCGGCGCTTCCACTTTTTCGGGCTCGGCGCGCTGACATACCCCAGCAACCACCCGCCGAGGAGCACTGCCGCAAGTACGATGAACTGTTCCGGTGTCGTGAACAGCATGACCTTTGCATCCCCCGCCCAAGATTCGCTTCCGCAACGATCCTGCCGTTAACCACGGCTGGGGGCAAGCGTGCTGACCCGCGGGCCTTAGTGCTTGAACGCGTCCGAGATCGAGCAGGCGGCGGGGCCCAGAATCACCACGAACAACGTCGGCAGAATGAACAGGATCAGCGGGATCGTCATGATCGCGGGCAGGCGTGCGGCCTTTTCTTCCGCCCGCATCATGCGTTCGTTACGGAACTCGGCCGAAAGCACACGCAGGGCGGATGCCAGCGGAGTCCCGTATTTCTCGGTCTGGACCATGGTGGTGACCACCCCCTTCACGGCATCGAGTTTCACGCGTTGCGCGAGGTTTTCGAAGGCCTGCCGTCGTTCGGAAAGGAAGCCGAGTTCGATCGCCGTCAGCGTGAATTCGTCGCCAAGCTCGGGATAGGCTTTCCCCAATTCGCGCGCGACGCGGTTGAAGGCGGCGTCGACGGTCAGTCCCGCTTCGGCACAGATGACGAGCAGATCGAGCGCGTCGGGCAAGCCCTTCTGGATCGCCAGCGACCGTTTGCTGATCTTGTTGTTGAGGTAGAGGTCGGGCGCTTTGTACGACAGGATGAAGTTGGCCGCGACCAGGCCATAGGCTTTGATCGGCGTCCAATTCGCGAACATCTCGGTGCCGTAAACCACGTACAGCCCAAACACGCCCCACGTCAGCGGCAGGACGAGGCGGCCGAAAATCACCGCCACCGCATATTCCTTGGAGCGGATGCCGGCTTGCATCAGCTTGATCTGCGCGGCCTTGACCTGGCTGTCCTGCAGCACTTTGAGCGAGGAGAGCAGCGCCTTGATGCGGTCGGTCGTCTCATTCTTGGTGACCAGCTTGGCGCGGCGCTTGGTCGAGGCGGTAATGCCCGCCTTCAACTGTTCGCGCCGGTCGTTGAGTGCCTTGACGCGCTTGGTCATCGGGTCGTGCGAGGTGGTCACCGCGTAGATGGCCAGCAGCACCATGAACGCAGCGAGGCCGGCCAACAGCGTCGCGACGGTATAGACGTCGACGCCGAGGATAACCGGACCGGTGGGGGTGGCGGGATTCATCGCATCAGATCTCGAAATTGACCATGCGGCTCATGATGAACGCGCCGATTCCCATCCAGATCAACCCGCCGCCACCAGCCACCATCAGGCGTTGGTCGACGAAGAAGTTCTGCATGTAGCTGGCGTTGATCATCCAGATCAGGCCGAACACGATGAAGGGCAGCGACCCGACGATATAGGCGGAGGCCTTGGATTCGGACGACATCGCCTTGATCTTCAGCTTCATCTGGCCGCGCATACGCAGCACGGTCGCGAGATTGGACAGCGTTTCGGCCAGGTTGCCGCCGGTTTCGCGTTGGATCGCGATGGTGATGCAGAAGAACTGAAATTCGGGCGTTCCCAGTCGGTCGGCGGTATCTTGAAGCGCCGCGTCCATCGTCCGCCCGATCTTCATCTTGTCGGTGATGTTCTTGAACTCGACGCCGACGGGCCCATCGACCTCCTGCGCGACGACGGCGATGGTCTCCGTGATGGGCAGGCCCGAGCGCAAGCCACGCACCAGCAGCTCAATGGCGTCGGGAAACTTGGCGGTGAATTTCGCGATCCGTCGCTTGATGAAATAGCCGACTACCATGTGCGGCAGGCCTGCGCCGACAACCAGCCCGAGCAGCAACGCGAGCAGGATCGGCAAGCCAAGAATGATCAGTGCCAACGCGACGGCGAGGATGATGCCCAAGGTGGCGATGCCATATTGCCCGACCGTCCAGGTCTTCCCCGTCATCGCCAAACGCTGTTTCAGCAGCGCCGGGCGCGGGATGAAGCGCATTGCCGCTGCATCCATCCGGTTGTTCCGCGCCGTCGCGATGCGGCGCATTTGCGCGTCGACCAGCACGTTGGCGGCATCGCTATGGCGCGCGCGCAGGGCGGCCATGCGTCGTGTGCGGGCACGCTCCGCATTGGGGCCCGCAAAGGCGAAAGCCATCAGCGCGAGTACGACCAGCGCACCTGCACCCAGCGAAAGGACCGGCATCAGTTCCATGAGGCCTATCAAGCGCTCCGCTTCGTTACCACGGCGTTTACGCCGCAGAATTTTGCCACGAGGTTTTTGGGGGTCACTTCTTCTTCGCGGGTCGGGAAATCAGCGATTTGAAATCGAATTTCCCCATCAGCGAAGGCCCCTTGGCCCCAACCTTCTTTTTGGTCGCGCTGTCGATCGGTTCGGCCGAGTCTCCAACCGCCATCAATTTCGTCGCAAGATCGACGATCGGGACAATCGTCTTCGAGCCCTTGCCGGCTTCGGTTAGCGGCTTGCCCAATTTGGCCGATTGCGCAGCCAGCTTCTGGTCGAAGGGCACCATGAAATCGATCTTGCGTTCGATCGACCCTTCAAAGTCCTTGCGGCTGATTTCCAGTTGCGCGGTCGGCTGGACGCGATTGGCGACCACCACCACCTGCGTCTGTGGCGCGTTGGACTTCATCCAGGACAGGATACGGATCGTGTCGCGCGCGGCGGCGAGCGTTAGCTCGGTCACGACCACTGCCACCTGGATGTCCGTCATCAAATGCGGATGCAGCACGAGCATGTTGCGCGGCAAATCGACCACGGTGCATTCGAACGCGGAGCGCATTTCCTCCTGCAACTGATAAAACGCGCCCCCGTCGGTAAGGATCGGGGAGTTGATCGGTGCTTCTGCCGACAGCACGGAGAGCATTTCGCTCGACTTGACCATCGCACGTTCGATGAACAGTCCGTCGATGCGGCTGGGGTTTTCGATCGCGTCGGTCAAGCCGCGCCCCGGCTCGAGGTCGAGCGACAGCGCGCCGGTGCCGAAATGCACATCAAGGTCGAGCAGGGCCGTCGTCCGTGCGCCCTTTTCGCTCAGCACCCAGGCGACACCGGTGGCGAGGCTCGAAGCGCCAACGCCACCCCGCGCGCCGATGAACGCGGTGGAGATGTGCGGACGTTCGGTGCCCGTGTCCGAAACCTTGGGCGCGTTCAGCACGGTCTGGGCATGGGTGAACGCATCCCGCAGCATGTCGGGATTGAGCGGCTTGAGCAGATAGTCCTGGATTCCGCTCACGATGAGATCGCGATACAGCCGCACGTCGTTGACCTGGCCTGCGGCGATGACAACGGTGCCCGGCTCGCACACTTCGGCCAGCGCATTGATATCGTTGAGCGGATCGCCGCTTTCGGAAAGATCGACAAACAGGATTTGCGGGCTCGCGGACACGGACAGCGACTGTACCGCGTTGCGCAGGCCGCCTTTGTTCACTTTCTCGGGTGCCCAGCCCATTTCCACCGCGATCGGGCGCAGCGTCTCGGCGGCGGTTTCGTCGCAGACATAGGCGGCAAAGGGATCGCGCAAGCCGATGCGAGCTGGGTTGAAGGGCGCATTCATTACTTGCCTCCGGTGCTTTCCGTCTTGACCGTCGTGCCGCCGGCACCGGTCGGTGCCGCCTTGCGGTAGCTTTCGATTGCCTTGGCCGAGGCCAATTGGTCGGCGACCGCGCTTCCGCCTTGCCCGCGCACCAGGTCTGCCGGATTGGCGACCATCGCGGCGAGGTTGGCGTTCATCGCGCAGCCGTGGTTGGAGGAGGTATTGGCCTCATATTCGGTCGAGGTGTCGCGGCTGTAATCGGGACAGCCCGGAACCGTCGCCTTTGTGCGGCTGACGATGACGCGTGCCATTCCCGGCGTAACGGCCGCACCGACCAGCGGGGCCTCGTCGGACACCAGCAGGCCATAACGCGACGCTTCGCGGGCGATATCGTCCTTTACGCCGCCACTCGAAGGCGTGGGATTCTCGACCGCGACCTTGTCGCCATAGCCGACCCGCAACGACGCCATCCACCCGGCGAGGCGCTGCGCTTCGCCCGGGGCCAGGCCGTCGCCGCTCGTCGCGACATCAATGGCATAATCGGCGCGGCTGACCACCGGCTGATGCACCGATTCGAGTCCGCGATTTTCCGTGCCCGCGCACGCAGACAGCGCCAACGCCGGAAGCAGGCCGGTCGTGATCGCACGCACATATTTGTTCATGATCATGTCCCTCGGCCCTCAATTGATGTCGAAACCGGGTGCGGCACTCGCGCCCTTTTTGGTTTGGCTGGGTGGTGGCGTGATAGCGGCGGGCGCATCGCGACGGCGATCGACCGGCGACCCCGGTGTGGGGTCCGGCGCGACCGGTCCAGGAGCCGCCGCCCCGAGCGAAGGCTGCGCACTGCCAGCCGGAGCCATGGTCGGCTTCGGGCGGTCGCCGCCGGTGGTGCCGCCGCCAAGCTGACCCATGAAAACACGGCCAAGGTCGGTCGGGGCCTTATAGCCGTCGGTTGGCAGGACGATGTCATTGGCGTTGACCGGCTTCACGAGATACGGCGTGATCACGATCACCAGCTCGGTTTCGTTGCGCTGGAACGCATTGGAGCGGAACAACGCGCCGACAATGGGCATGTCGCCAAGCGCGGGTGCCTTGTCGATCGAGTTGTTGTGATTGTTTTGCAGCAGGCCTGCGATCATCATGCTCTGACCCGAGCCGAGCTCGACGGTCGTCTCGGCCCGCCTTGTCGTCAGCGCCGGAATGCTGACGCCGGAAAGCGTCACCGAACCCTGCGAAGACAGCTGCGACACCTCGGGACGGACATGGAGCGAAATGCGCCCATCGGCCAACACCGTCGGAGTATAGGACAGGCTCACGCCATATTGCTTGTAATCGACCGAGACCGCGCCCAGCCCCTGCGAAATCGGGATCGGGAACTCGCCGCCCGCGAGGAACGAGCCGGTTTCGCCGGAAATGACCGTGATGTTCGGATTGGCGAGCGTCGAAACCTGACCGTCGCGCTCGCCCAGATCGAGCGAGGACAGCAGGTCCATCCCCAATGCGTGGCCGGCCAGGCCAAGCGTCGTGCCCATGCCGGTCGCGGCAGGCTGGGTGAAGACGGTTTGTCCCGGAAGCGAACCGTCGGCATTGATGATGCCGCTGCCGATCGTTCCCGGTGCCGTAGCAATCGTGCCCTGGCGCCCTTGGGTAATGCCGAACAGCGTGCTGCCGGAGCCACGGCTGGTGAGGTTTACCCCGATATTCTTGACGAAGCTGCGGCTGACCTCGGCGATGCGCACCTGCAAATTGACCTGCAAGGGCGTTGCCGCGCGCAAGCGGTTGATCACGCCGACCTTAAGCGCGGCGTCCGGGCCGACCGCGACGCCAGGATTGAGCAGCGCGGTAACAAGGCGCTGCGCGGCCGCGCTGTCCTCGGGAGACGACACCGTGCCGGTCAGCACTGCGATCTGCCCGACCGTCGTCACCTTGATGTCGCTGTCGGGCATGGCGAGCTTCACCATCCGGTCGATCGAGGACAGGTTCTGGCTGACGCGGATGTTGGCGGCGTAAATCACCGTGCCGCTCGCCGAGGTGGCGAAGATCGTCGATTCGCCGGAATCCTTGCCGAACAGATGGATCTGATGGAGATTGTTCACATAAACGTCGGCCACGCCGGGGTTCGAAACCCACACGTCGCTGACGTTGGCGGGCAGGTTGATCAATTCGCCTTGCCCGGTCGACAGCACCACCTCGGTCGTCGGACGCACAGTGCCAGCAGGTGCGGCACCAACATGGGTGACCGGACGTTGCCCGCCGCGCGCAGGCGCTGGCTTTGCTTGAAGTTTGGGACCTGCAGCCATGGCGGTGACCGGCGCACTGCCGACCAGCGCGGTGATGACCGTCGCCGACAGGACGCGGTGCAGAGCGGTTGCGCTACGCATTATTTCTTCCCCCCAAGGGCGACATCGGTCACCGCATTGCCGCGTGCGACGCGGATCACGGGGCCGGTGCCAGCCCCCGGAAACGTCCCGGTACCCGGTGCGCCACCGGAGCCCGAGGTATCAGCAGGCTTGCCGGGAACCGTGCTGCGTTGAAAACGCGAGACGTCGGCTCCGGTCACCATCGTCCCGCCCCCGGTCGCGGGCGTGCTGGCGATGCGGGTCAGCATCGCCTTTTCGGCCTTGGGGTCGTCGGGCATGGAGACATCGCCGCTGGCGATCGCCTGTTCGAGTTCGCTGCTATTGTCGGCGATCGAGCGCAGCGACAGCGAGAGCGACCCCAGCGTTTGAGCCACGGCAATCTGTTCGGCAATCTTCGGGGTCGCTTCGATCGTCACGTTGGAAAAGGTACGGACGACGGCCTTTCCGTCTTCGCCGACACCGTTGTCGGTACGCTGGTCGGTGGCGAGCACGCGCAAGTTGCGCATGATCGTCTCGGCGGCCTTGAGCGGCGGGCCATCGCCGCCACCGGGGACGGTCTGCGTCAGGATCAGGTCGATGCGATCGCCCGGGAAGACGAAGCCGGCCACGCTGGTCTGCGTCTGCACCGGCACGGTCACGGCGCGCATGCCCGGGCCGAGGGCGGCGGCGAGGAAGCCACGGTCGCCCGGCTTGACCAGCGCGCCTTGGGTGATCGGCTGCCCGGCGGTGATCGCATTGCGCACGACCGTGCCCATCAGCGAGCGCGGATCGAAGCCGCCCTTCTTGATGTAATAGGCGTTCTCGACCAGTTCCTTCGGCCACGGCTGGTATTTCAGCGAGGTCGCGTCGAGGATGGTCCCGACAGGGAGCGCCTTGGTTGCGACCAGCACTTCCGGGCCGTTTGCGACCGGTGCCATCGCTACCGCATTCGCTTGCGGTGCCGGGCTGCCAATGATCAACGATCGTGCCATGAACGCCGAGATCGCGGCAACGATCAGCGCACCCAACAGCAAAATGACCTTGCGACTATCCATCTTAGACCTTTCGGACGCGGGCAGTTGAGCCCGCGTTAAGCATTCACACCAAAGTGGTTAAAAAGCGGTTCACGCAGTGCGATCAGCGCGGCGATTGCGATCGCCACGCCGTAGGGGACCTCGATTTGCGTCGTGCGATGGCGCAACGCGCGTTCCATCAGCAGCACCACGGTGAGCGCACCGCCGACCAGCGACATGACGATCAACATCCAGGTCAAAGCGACGGGATCGAGCAGCCACAGCGCCAGCGCGCCGATCATCTTGACGTCGCCGCCGCCCATCCAGCCGAAATGAAATGCGGCGACGAAAACCGCGAACACCAGCAGCGCAATGCCAACCTGCTCCGCAATCGCCATCCAGCCCAGGGCATTCGCCCACCACCATAAGGGCGCGAGCAGCGCGATCGCGGCGTTTTTCCAATTGGCGATCTCGCGCGTGCGTGCATCCTGGATCCCGGCCGAAACCAGGAGCGCCGCCAGCACCAGCAGCAACATCGTTGACAGATTGATCCCACCCATGAGGAAAGGTGTAGACGGCGGGCCTTTCAAAACCGTAACCATCGTCCATGGTTTCCCCTCAGCTTTATCGTCGCGCGATTCCTGCGGCTGCGCGGATCACGCAATGGTCCGCTCCCGATGGCTGGGCGCTGCGGCGCTTCGACTGGGGCGTCGAAGGACGACCGCGCGGTCGGATGCTGTTTCAGGGCGGCCGCGGCGATATCTTCGAGAAGTATCTCGAGGCGTTTGCGCACTGGCATGCGCTCGGCTGGTCGATCACGTCGTTCGACTGGCGCGGGCAGGGCGGGTCGGGGCGGCTGTCGCCCGATCCGCATGTTGGCCATGTCGACGATTTTCAGCAGTATATCGACGATTTTCGCGCCTTTTGGGCGGATTGGGTTGCGGAAGATGCCGGGCGCGACGGCGGACCGCATGTTGCGCTTGGCCATTCGATGGGCGGCCATCTGTTGCTGCGGGCGCTGGTCGAAGGCGCGGCGCGACCCGATGCCGCTGTCCTGATCGCGCCGATGCTGGGGTTGCACAGTCCGCTTGGCGCGACGCTCGGCGAACGGCTCGCGCGGGTGCTAGGCGGCGTCGGCAATGCAGCACGGCCAGCGTGGCGCGGGAATGAGCGGCCCGCCACCACCGAAACGCGCCAGGCACTGCTCACCAAGGATACGGATCGCTATGAGGACGAGATCTTCTGGCAATCGAGCAAGCCCGAATTGCTGCTGGGGCCGCCGAGCTGGCGCTGGGTGATCGAGGCGTTTGCGTCGACGCGGCGGTTGAGCGTCGATCCGCGTTTGAAAACGCTCGACGTGCCGTTGCTGTTCGTCGTTGCCGATGACGATAAATTGGTCGACCCCAAGGCCGCGCTGAAGATCGCGGCAAAGGTGCCGGATGCGCGGGTGGTGCGCTTCGGCAAGGAATCCGCGCACGAGATCCTGCGCGAGGCAGATCCGGTGCGCAATCGCGCGATTGGCGAGATCGACATCTTCCTGTCGTCGCGGGCGCAGAGGTAGAGCCGTGACGCACTATGACGTGGCGATTGTCGGGGCCGGGATTGCGGGCGCAAGTCTTGCCGCCGCGATTGCGCCTTATGCTTCGGTGGTGATGCTCGAGGCGGAGGATTTGCCCGGCTACCATGCGACCGGGCGGTCGGCGGCTTTCTGGTCGGAAACCTATGGCGGCCCTGGCGTGCAGCCGCTAACCACCGCATCGGGCGCTGCGTTGCGGGGCGGGGGCTTCCTGGCCGATCTCGGCTCGCTCCATATCGGGCGCGCGTCGGATTCGGACCGGATCGACGGCTTTCTGGCGGAATTTGCGGGCAGCAGCGTGGCGCTGCAGCGGGTTGATCCGCGCGCGTACATTCCGGGTTTGCGCGCCGACTGGACGCTGGGCGTGCTGGAGGCGAGCAGCACCTATATCGATGTCGCGGCGCTCCACGCGCATTATCTGGCACAAGCGCGGCAGGGCGGGGTGACGCTGTTGCTGTCCGCGCCGTTGCAGCGCGCGGTCCACACCGGTGGTCGCTGGCAAATGGAGACAGGCGCGGGGCCGGTGTCGGCGACGATCCTCGTCAACGCCGCCGGTGCCTGGGCCGATGCGGTTGCAGAAATGGCGGGGGTCGCGCCGATCGGCATCGCCGCTTATCGCCGCACCGTCGTGCAATTGGCGACCAGCCCGGCGGCCCCCGATACGCTGCCGCATATCGCGGACATTTCGGGCCAATTCTATTTCAAGCCCGAGGCCGGAGGTCGGCTGTGGCTCAGCCCGCACGACGAGACTCCGGCCACGCCCGGTGATGTCCAGCCCGAGGAGATCGACGTCGCCGTTGCGATCGACCGGTTCGAACACGTCGTCGATTGGCAGATCACGCGCGTCGAACGGCGTTGGGCGGGCCTGCGCAGCTTCGCGCCGGATCGCTTGCCGGTCTATGGCTTCGCCCCCGATTCGCCCGGTTTCTTCTGGTGCGCGGGGCAGGGCGGTTTCGGCATCCAGACGGCACCGGCAGCGGCCGCGCTGGCCGCAGCGCTTCTTTTGGGCCGCGCGCCTGATCCCAGCGTGGCTGCGATCGATCCTACCCGCTATGCACCGGGCCGCTTCGCGGTGCTGGCGTAACGATATTCTCGTCGCTATCCTTCCCGAACCGACAAACCGGGGAGGTTCGCATGGCACACAAATTCGTGATCGAGCAGAACAAGGCGGGCGAGTATGTCGCCAAGTTCAAATATAACAGCGAACTGATTTGGTGGACCGAAGGCTATTCGAGCAAGGCCGGGGCCAAGAATGCGATTGAATCGGTGCTGAAGAACGGTCCGGGCGCGCCGGTCGAAGAGGCTTAAGCGCGCCTGCCAGCGGCCACCGCGGCATCGCTCGCCAGCCGGTCTGCGCGTTCGTTGTCGGGGTGGCCGGCATGGCCTTTGACCCAGGTCCATTCGACCCGGTGCGGTTTCGCCGCGTCGAGCAGCGCCTGCCACAGATCGGCATTCTTCACCGGCTGGCGCGCAGCGGTCTTCCAGCCGTTCTTTTGCCAGCCTTTGATCCACTTGGTCAGCCCGTCCATCACATAGCGACTGTCGGTCGAGAGCATGACATGGCAGGGGCGTTTCAGCGCGTTCAGCCCCTCGATCGCGGCCATCAATTCCATGCGGTTATTGGTGGTCAGCGCTTCACCGCCCGACAGCTCTTTCTCGGTGCCGCCTGCGCGAATCAGCGCGCCCCAGCCACCTGGGCCGGGATTGCCCTTGCAGGCACCATCGGTGGCGATTTCGACTTTGGTGAGTTCTTTGGGCGGGTCTTTTGCTGTCGCGGTCATCGCGTCCGCTTAACCAGCTCCGGCGCATAATGCGAGAGTCGCCGGACATAAGCGAGCGGGTCCTTGCGCGTGACGAGCGCGTCGGCGGGGGTGTTGAGCCAGTCCCATGCGCGCGACAGGGCGAAGCGGACACAGGCCCCGCTGGCCAGCGTCGGGAAGGCGGCCTGTTCGACCGACGATAGCGGAAAGCGCTGCTCATACCCTGCCGTCAGCGCATCGCCGATGGCGGCGTCATAGTGCGCCCCCGTGGCGTCAAAGGCCCAGGCGCTGTGCATGATCGCCAGATCGTACACGCGCAGATCGGTGCAGGCGAAATAGAAATCGATCAGCCCGGATACGGCGTCGCCGCGCATCAGCACATTGTCGGGGAAGAGGTCGGCATGGATGGTGACCGTGTCGAGCGTCGCCCGGGGCCATGCACCGACGACCCGATCGATCGCGAAGCCGAGATCATCATACAAGCCGGGCGCGATGGTATCGAGACTGCGCCCGCAGCGCTCGAACAAGGGGGCCCAGGTCTCGACCCCCATCGAATTGGCACGTGTCTCGGGAAAATCGGCCAAGGCGACGTGCATATCCGCCATCGCCACTCCCGCAGCGCGCGCCTGTGCTGCGGTCGGATGCGATACCGACACGCCGGACAGAAACTTGATGAGGCAGGCGGGACGACCCTCCAGCGTCTGAATCGCGGTGCCGTCGCGGTCCTTGATCGCTGGCGGTACAGGGTTGCCGCGCGCTGCGAGATGATCGAGCAGCGCCATGAAATAGGGCAGGTCGCCGCCCTCGACGCGCTTTTCATACAGCGTCAGGATGAAGCGGCCGGTGGTGGTGTCGACCAGGTAGTTGGTGTTCTCGACACCCTCGGCGATTCCCTTGGCGGACACCAACTCGCCAACGTCATAGCGCGCGAGGAAACCGGCCAGGACCTCGGCCGATACCGGCGTATACACGGCCATCGCTCAGGCCGTTGCTTCAAGCCCGCGGGGCAGCTTGAACGAGACCGTCTCGCGCTTCGTTTCCACTTCGCGCTCGGTTACCGTAAACCGTTCAGCCAGCCGATCGACCAGTTCGCGCACCAGCACCTCCGGTGCGGATGCTCCGGCCGTAATGCCCAGTCTACTAATGCCGTCGACGAAGCTCCAGTCGAGGTCCGCCGCACGCTGAATCAGGCGAGCAGGGGTACCTTCGCGCTCGGCGACTTCGACCAGACGCACCGAGTTTGAAGAGTTCGGCGCGCCAATCACCAACATCGCATCGCACGCATGGGCAATCGCCTTGACTGCGCCCTGGCGGTTGGCGGTGGCGTAGCAAATGTCCTCGCCGCGCGGCCCCTGAATCGAGGGGAAACGCCGTTGCAGCGTGGCGACCACATCGGCGGTGTCATCCATCGACAAGGTCGTCTGGGTCAGGAAGGCGAGGTTGTCGGGGTCAGCGGGCGTATAGCCTTCGGCATCCGCCACGGTTTCGACCAGCGACATCGCGCCTTCGGGCACCTGGCCGAACGTTCCGATCACTTCGGGATGTCCGGCATGGCCGATGAACACGATGTGCCGCCCGAGCTGGACCATGCGCTCAGCCTGGCGGTGAACCTTGGACACCAGCGGGCAGGTCGCGTCGAAAAAGGCGAGGCCGCGTTCGGCCGCTTTGTTCGGCACGGCCTTGGGGACGCCATGCGCGGAGAAGACGACGGGAACGCCGTCGGGCACCTCATCCAATTCCTCCACAAACACCGCGCCTTTGTCGCGCAGCATGTCGACGACGAAGCGATTGTGGACGATTTCGTGCCGAACATAGACGGGTGCGCCATATTTGGCGATCGCCAGTTCCACGATCTGAATGGCACGGTCGACCCCGGCGCAGAAGCCGCGCGGCGCGGCGATGATGAGCTCGAGTTTTGGCTTTGAAGCGGTGAACATCTCGCAGCAAGCCTACGCGATTGCTTGCGCGGGCGATAGCCGGTTCCTATGGTGCGCTCGCGCCTGCGCGATAAATCCTAAAGCAGGCGATCCCTTTTGCATGATAAGGTGCGTGACCCCGTGACATTCCGGAAATCAGCCATCGCCGCCCTCTCACTTCCCGTGTTCGCGGCGGTTTTGCTCGGCGGATGTCGGCACACGGGCGAGCTGGACGAGACAGGCGGCATCACCGCGGTCCGCACGGCGTGCCCAAGCGTGGCGGTCCCGGCCGGCACCGGCGACATTACGCTGTTCGATCCCGCGACCAGCCATGATGCCACCGCGCTCGACCTTACGGCGGTGTTGACCAACGTTCGTTCGACCTGCACCGATGCGGGCGACGACATTCTCACTACATTGACCTTCTCGGTCGAAGGGCGGCGGCTGCGGACCGATGGTGCCCGCGACGTGACCTTGCCCTATTTCGTCACCGTTGTGCAGGGCGGCAGCGCCGTCGTTGCCAAGCGCCTTGGACATGTCACGCTGCATTTCGAGGCGGGCCAGCCGCGCGCGTCGGTGCAGGGAACCGGCACCGCGACCGTGTCGCGCGCCGCCGCTACGCTGCCTGACGATGTCCGCAAGAAGCTGCTCGAAAAGCGCAAGGCGGGCGGCGAGGATGCCGCGGTCGATCCGTTGACGCGTCCGGAAGTTCGCCAGGCGGTGCTGCGCGCTACCTTCGAGGCATTGGTTGGCTTCCAGCTCACCAGCGACCAGCTGAAATATAACGCCACACGCTGATTGTTGACGCGGTTGTGGCAAAGGGTCGTTGACTCGCTTGCTGCGCCGCGTCAAACCGAAGGCGTCGATCGCGGGCAACCGGGATAGGCACGCGCGGGAGAGCGTCCCGGATGCCGTTTGCGGCATTCTGGACCGCCGAAGGAGCAACCGCCCCGGAATCTCTCAGGCAACCGGACCGCGCGGGCCATCGACACTCTGGAAAGCGCACTCGCCTTGGGCGATGTGCCACCGAAGGGGTAAGCTTGCGGCACGTGCGGCAAGTCAAAGCTCTCAGGTATCCGTGACAGAGGGGGCGGCGGATCATGGACGCTACGGCGTCATGCTACGCCGTAGACCTCGCACGGAAGGCCTTTATGACCGACGCTGAAATTCCCGACGAAATCGCGATCGAGACCTTGCCGCTCGACGCCTGGCATCGCGCCCGTGGTGGCCGCATGGTGCCGTTCGCGGGCTATGAGATGCCGGTGCAATATGAAGGCATCATGGCCGAGCATCTGTGGGTGCGCGAATCGGCTGGCCTGTTCGATGTCAGCCATATGGGACAGTTGCTGTTCCGCTCCGATGAAGGTGCCGATCTGGTCGCCGCCCTCGAAGCCGTGCTGCCCGCCGACATTGCCGGGCTGGGCGCAGGCAAGCAGCGTTATTCGCTACTGCTGGCCGAAGATGGCGGCATCCTTGATGATCTGATGGTTACGCGCCTGCCCGACGCCAATCCGTTCGACATTCAGGGCTTTTACATGGTCGTCAACGGTGCGACCAAGATCGACGATATCGCGCATTTGCTCGAATATCTGCCCGACGACATCGCACTCAACCATATGGAAGACCAGGCGCTGCTGGCGTTGCAGGGTCCCAAGGCGGTCGATGCGCTGGCGCGGCTGGTGCCGGGCGTCGAAGCGCTGGTGTTCATGACCGCTGGCGGCTTCGAGTGGAACGGCATTCCGCTGTGGATCAGCCGCTCGGGCTATACCGGCGAGGATGGCTTCGAGATTTCGGTGCCTGCCGAGAATGTCGAGGCACTGGCTGATGCGCTGACCGCCGAGCCTGAGGTAAAGCCGATCGGCCTTGGCGCGCGCGATTCGCTGCGGCTTGAGGCCGGCTTGCCGCTTTACGGCCATGATCTCGACCCCGAAACGACGCCGATCCAGGCGGATCTCGGCTTTGCGCTATCGAAGCGCCGCCGCGAGGCGGGCGACTTCATGGGCGCAGCACGCATCCTGGCCGAGCGTGAAAACGGCGCGATCGTCAAGCGCGTCGGGCTGATGGTCGGTGGCCGCCAGCCGGTGCGCGAAGGTGCTGCTGTGCTCGATGCGCAGGGCTCTGACGTCGGCCGCGTCACCTCGGGCGGCTTCGCCCCCAGCGTCGGCGCGCCGATCGCCATGGCCTATGTGCCGACTGCGCTTGCGGTTCCCGGTACGACAATTCAATTGGCGCAGCGCGGCAAGGTCCATCAAGCGACCGTGACGACAATGCCCTTTATTCCCCACCGCTACGTCCGCGCAGGAGGCAAGTGATGAGCCGTTATTTTACTGAAGATCATGAATGGGTTGATGTCGATGGTGACATCGGCATCGTTGGCATTACCGAATATGCGCAGAGCCAGCTCGGCGACATCGTGTTCGTCGACGTGCCCGAAGAGGGCAAGGAATTGGCCAAGGGCGATGAAGCCGCGGTCGTCGAATCGGTCAAGGCCGCGTCGGACGTCTATTCGCCGGTGTCCGGCACGGTGATCGACGGCAACGCCGCGCTCGCCGACACGCCCGGCCTCGTCAATGAGGATCCCGAAGGCGATGGCTGGTTCTTCAAGCTGACGCTGAGCGACGCCGATGAGCTGAACGAGCTGATGGATGAAGTCGCCTATCAGGCATTCGTCGCGAAGCTCTGATCTCCTTCTCCCCTCCCGCCGTGCGGGAGGGGCTGGGGGAGGGCGTTTTGCTCACCGCCAAGCTTTGTCATTCCCTCCCCCAACCCCTCCCGCCGTGCGGAAGGGGGGAGATTTTGAAATGCGTTACCTACCCCTGACTCAGTCCGATCGCGAGGCGATGCTCGGCGTCATCGGTGCCGCTTCGATCGACGATCTGTTCGTCGACGTGCCCGAAGCCGCCCGGCTCGACGGCCCGATCCACGATCTGCCGATGCACGCCAGCGAAATGGCGGTCGAGCGCCATATGAGCGCGCTGGCCCGCAAGAATCTGACGGCGGGGGAAGCGCCCTTTTTCCTTGGCTGCGGTGCCTATCGCCACCATGTGCCCGCCTCGGTCGATCATTTGATCCAGCGCGGCGAGTTCCTGACGGCCTATACCCCGTATCAGCCCGAAATCGCGCAGGGCACGCTGCAGATGCTGTTCGAGTTCCAGACGCAAGTCGCGCGGCTGCTCGGCACCGATGTCGCCAACGCCTCGATGTATGACGGCTCGACCGCCTGCTGGGAAGCAATCGGCATGGCGCGCCGCATCACCAAGCGCGGCAAGGCGATCCTGTCCTCTGGCCTGCACCCGCATTATGTCTCGGTCGCCAAGACGATGGCGAAGTTCACCGGCGACGTGCTCGAAACCGCGACGCCGACCCTGAGCGCAGACACCGATCTGGAAACGCTGATCGCGGCGATCGACAAGGATACGTCGTGCGTCGTCGTGCAATATCCCGACATTCTCGGCCGCATCGCCGACCTCACGCCGCTTGCGGACGCCTGCCACGCCAATAAGGCGCTGCTGATTGCGGTGGTGACCGAGCCGGTTGCGCTGGGTGCGATCAAGTCGCCCGGTGAGATGGACGCAGACATCGTCGTCGGCGAAGGCCAGTCGCTCGGCGTCGGCCTGCAGTTCGGCGGCCCCTATGTCGGCCTGTTCGGCTGCAAGGAAAAATACGTCCGCCAGATGCCGGGCCGCCTCTGCGGTGAGACGCTGGATGCCGATGGCCGCCGCGGTTTCGTGCTGACGCTGTCGACGCGCGAGCAGCATATCCGCCGCGAAAAGGCGACGTCGAACATCTGCACCAATAGCGGCCTGTGTGCGCTGGCTTTCTCGATTCATATGACGCTGCTGGGCGAAAAGGGCCTGCGCACGCTGGCCCAGATCAACCATCACGGCGCGGCTTCGGCGGCGGCACGGCTGGCGCAGGTGCCAGGGGTCGAATTGGTAACGACCACCTTCTTCAACGAATTCACGCTGAAGCTGCCGCAAGAAGCGCGGCCGGTTGTGCGCGCCCTGGCTGAACGCGGTATCCTGGCGGGCGTATCGCTCGGGCGGCTCTATCCGGGTGAGGCGAGCCTCGCCAACGGCCTGGTCGTCGCGGTGACCGAGACGACCTCGGCAGAAGATGTAGAAACGCTGGCCGCCGCGCTCGAGGAGATTCTGGCATGAGCATCAATGCAAGCGGATGGCGCCCCGAAGCGCCCGTCGCCGGTGGCAAGGCCTCGCCGACCGTCACTGGGAACAAGGGCCTGATGCTGGAAGAAGCGCTGATCTTTGAGATCGGCGATTCGGAGACCACAGGCGTCGATTTCGCATCTTCTCCCTCTCCCCTCCGGGGAGAGGGGCCGTCAGGCACCAGCCTCGGCAGCCTCGCGCGCACCACGCCGATCGGCCTTCCCGGCCTGTCGGAACCGGAAGCGGTGCGCCATTACACGCGCCTCAGCCGCCAGAATTACGGCATCGACCTCGGCTTCTTCCCGCTCGGATCGTGCACGATGAAGCACAATCCGCGCCTCAATGAGAAGGTCGCGCGTCTGCCCGGTTTCGCCGATATCCATCCGCTCCAGCCGGTCGATACCGTGCAGGGCGCGCTTGGCGTCATCAACGAACTGGCGGTGTGGCTGATCAAGCTGACCGGCATGTACGGCGTCGCGATGAGCCCCAAGGCGGGCGCGCATGGCGAATTGTGCGGCATCCTGTGCATCAAGGCGGCGCTGGAAGCGCGCGGCGAGGGCCACCGCAAGGTCGTGCTCGTGCCCGAGAGCGCGCATGGCACCAACCCCGCGACCGCCGCGTTTGCGGGCTTCACCGTCGAGGATATTCCCGCCACCGCCGAAGGGCGTGTCGATACCGCAGCGCTCAAGGCCCGGCTCGGGCCGGACGTGGCGGCGGTGATGATCACCAACCCCAATACCTGCGGGCTGTTCGAGCGCGACATGAAGGCGATCTCGGACGCGGTCCATGCGGTCGGGGCCTATGTCTATTGCGACGGTGCGAACTTCAACGCGATCGTCGGCCGCGTGCGCCCGGGCGATCTCGGCATCGACGCGATGCACATCAATTTGCACAAGACCTTCTCCACCCCGCATGGCGGCGGCGGTCCCGGCTCGGGCCCGGTCGTGCTGTCGGAAGCGCTCGCGCCGTTCGGCCCGCTGCCCTTCACCGCGCGCTATGCAGACGGCCATATCGCGCTGATCGAGGAAGAAACGGCGGGCGACGAACACCCGCACACCTTCGGCCGCATGACTGCCTTCCACGGCCAGATGGGCATGTTCACCCGCGCGCTGACCTATATCCTCAGCCACGGAGCGGATGGCCTGCGCCAGGTTTCGGAAGACGCCGTGCTCAACGCCAATTACATCCTGCGCAGCCTGGAAAAGACGCTCGACGCGCCGTTCGCCGCATCGGGCCCGTGCATGCACGAGGCGCTGTTCTCGGATAATGGCCTCGCCGACGGTTTCTCGACGATCGACGTCGCCAAGGGGCTGATCGACGAGGGCTTCCACCCGATGACGATGTACTTCCCGCTGGTCGTCCACGGCGCGATGCTGATCGAGCCGACCGAGACCGAATCGAAGGCCGCGCTCGACCAGTTCATCGGCGCTTTGCGCTCGGTCGCCGAGCGCGCCAAGGCGGGCGATATCAGCCTGAAGAGCGCCCCGCATTTCGCGCCGCGCAGCCGCCTCGATGAAACACTGGCGGCACGCAAGCCAGTGCTGATATGGAAGGACCCGGGTCTGGCCCAAGCGGCCGAATAACAGGGGGAAATTCATGCCGGTCCACGCTGCGCCGCCGGGGATTTTGCAATATGCAATCCCGATCGCGATCTTCCTTGCGGTGTTCGCGCTGCGTGCGCGGCGGTTGACCCGGCTCAGGCCGCTCAAGGTCGAGCAATTGTGGATCGTACCGGCACTTTACACCGCCGTCGTCGCCGTGATCTTCTATCGCAGCCCGCCCACGCTGGCTGGGTGGGGGATCGCGGTGGCGGCGTTGCTGGTCGGGGCGGCACTCGGCTGGCAGCGCGGCAAGACCATGCAAATCCATGTCGACCCCGAAACCCACGAACTGCGCCAGCGTGCCTCGCTCTGGGCGCTTGCCTTCATCGTGGCGCTGATCGCGATCAAATCGGTCGCGCAGGCGGAAGGGGCTGCGTTGCACTTCAACCTGGCGGTGCTGATCGATACTTTCGCGGCGCTCTCGCTCGGCGTGTTCGCAGCGCAGCGGCTGGAAATGTATCTGCGCGCGAATCGCCTGCTCGCCGAAGCCCGCGCGTGACGACACCCGTCCCCTGGATTCCGGGGGAGGCGGGGGAAGACGCGCGGCGCCATGCCCCGGCGACACTGCGCAACCGCATGGCGATTGCCGATGTGCTGCGCGAAACACTCCCGTCTGCTGGTCTGGTGCTGGAAATCGCGAGCGGATCGGGCGAGCATGCCGCCTATTTCGCGCAGGAATTTCCCGCGCTTGACTGGCAGCCAAGCGACCCCGACGCGGATGCGCGCCGCTCGATCGGCGCGTGGTGCGAGGGGATAGCCAATGTCCTTCCACCGCTCAATATCGATGCGGCTGCGAGCCAATGGTCGATCCGCCGTGCCGACGCGGTGCTCTGCATCAACATGGCCCATATCAGCCCGTGGGAAGCGACGCTCGGTTTGCTCTCGGGAGCTGGGTCGGTCCTGCCGTCGGGGGCACCGTTGATCTTGTATGGCCCGTTTCTGCAAGCGGGCGTCCCGACCGCACCGAGCAACCTCGCGTTCGACGAATCGCTGCGTGCGCGCGACTCGCGCTGGGGGTTGCGTTCCGTTGAGGCAGTAACGGCTGCGGCGACATCCTTCTCGCTCGACCAATGCCTCGCAATGCCTGCCAACAACCTGCTATTGGTGTTTTGTCGCCGTTAGGGGCTTACGGCTTCGGTCACGGGGCGTTGCCGGACCTGCTCCCGCCAGACAATGTAGAGCCCGCTCGCCACGATGATCGGCGCGCCGAGGACAGTGCCCCAGCCGGGTAACGTGCCGAACAGCAGCCAGCCATAAAGCGTGCCCCAGAACAGGCTCGAATAATCCATCGGGATCACGGTCGAGACCGGCGCGTGGCGCACTGCTGCGGTCAACGCCAGTTGCGCGAGCCCGCCAATCAGGCCGACGCCCACCAGAATTGCCCAGGTCAAGGCATCGTGCTGCTGAAGGTTGAGCGCATAGGCGATGCCGAGCGGCGGGATCGACAGCGCCGAAAACCAGAAGACCGTCGTCAGCGCGCTTTCGGTGCGCCCGATCTGGCGCAGCAGGATCGCGACCAATGCCACGAACATCGCCGCGACAAGGCCGACCGCCGCCCCGCCCAATGGCAACGCGCCGGTCCCCGGTTGGGTCACGATCAATACGCCGATAAAGCCGACGACGACCGCGGCCCAGCGGTGGATGCCGACCTGTTCGCCGAGGATGAGCGCCCCCAGCAGCGTGCCGAAGATCGGCACGGTAAACTGCAAGGTGGTCGCGTCTGCCAACGGCAACAGCAACACCGCGCCGAAAGTGGTCACCATGCCGATCAGGCCAACGGCGGTGCGCCGGACATGTGCGCCGAATCGCTGGGTCCGGAGCGACGAAAGGCCGGGACCGGTCACCACGATTCCCAAAATCAGCATCGCCGCGAAGGCCTGACGGAAGAACATCGTCTCGGCGAGGTTCGCCCCACGATTTTCCGCGAGTTTGATCAGCGCGCTCATCGTTGCCAGGCCAGCGATGGCGAGCAGGCGCAAGGCCAGCCCCAGCATGACGCGGTCGGGGGTATAGCGCGGCGCCGTTTCGACGGAGGGTAGGGCGGGGGCGTCGATCGAGTGTCTCCAGAGTATGCATTGGTCCATGACGCCGCGCGGCGCGAGACACAAGCGCGGGGGTGACGCGCGCGTCGCCAGTCGCTATCCGCACCGGCATGATCAAACGCGCACTCCCCGTCACCCGCGAGGCCGATTTCTCGGCCTGGTATCAATCCGTCATTGCAGAAGCCGACCTTGCCGAGGAATCGGGCGTGCGCGGCTGCATGGTCATACGGCCGTGGGGCTATGGCATTTGGGAGCGGATCCAGCGGCTGCTCGATGACCGGATTAAAGCGACGGGCCATGAGAATTGCTATTTCCCGCTGTTCATCCCGCTCTCCTATTTCGAGAAAGAGGCGGAGCATGTCGAAGGCTTCGCCAAGGAAATGGCGGTCGTCACGCATCATCGGCTGAAGGCGGACGGCAAAGGCGGGCTCATTCCCGATCCCGAGGCCAAGCTCGAAGAACCCCTCGTCGTCCGCCCGACCTCCGAAATGGTGATTGGGGCCGCCTTTGCCCGGTGGGTGCAGTCCTGGCGCGATTTGCCGGTGCTGATCAACCAATGGGCGAACGTCGTCCGCTGGGAAATGCGCACGCGCATGTTCCTGCGCACCAGCGAGTTTCTGTGGCAGGAGGGGCATACCGCGCACGCTTCGGCCGAGGAAGCACGCGAGGAAACGCTCAAGATGCTCGAGGTCTATCGTTCGTTTTCCGAGGATTGCCTCGCGCTGCCGGTGGTCGCGGGCGAGAAGCCCGAGAACGAACGCTTTCCCGGTGCCGTCGCGACCTACAGCATCGAAGCGATGATGCAGGACGGCAAGGCGTTGCAGGCCGGCACCAGCCATTTCCTGGGCACCAATTTCGCGAGCGCGCAGAACATCCGCTTTCAGAACGACCAGGGCGAATTCGTCCTTGCCAATACGACGAGCTGGGGCGTGTCGACGCGGATGATCGGCGGTGTCATCATGGTTCACGGCGATGACGACGGCCTGCGCGTGCCGCCGCGCATTGCGCCGTGGCAGATCGTGATCGTGCCGATGTTGCGCGATCAGCCCGAGGACGCCGCGATCGTCGACTATTGCAAGGCGTTGCAGGCTGAGTTGGCCAATCAATCGGCACTGGGCGAGCCGGTGCGCGCATTGCTCGATCTCAAATTCGGCAAGGCTGCGACCAAGCGCTGGGGCTGGGTCAAGAAGGGCGCGCCGATCGTGATCGAAGTGGGCGGGCGCGATGTCGCGGGCGGCAACGTCTCGGTGATTCGGCGTGACCGGCTCTACCGCGAAGACGGCAAGCTCGACAGCGCCGTCGTCACGCGGGGCGATTTCGTCGGCCAGGCAGCCGGTTTGCTGGAGGAAATCCAGGCCGGACTGCACGCAGAAGCGCGTCAGCGGCTGCAGGCGAATATTGTTGCCGCCGCCGACTTCGCCGCGATCGAAGCGCATTTTGCCGAGGGCGTGAAGAACCCGGGCTGGCTGGAAGTCCAATGGTCACGGCCCACCGGCGCTGCGCTGGATGCGGTGGTCGAGCGGCTCAAGGCGTTGAAGCTCACCATCCGTAACGCACCGATGCAACAGGCCGCACCGGACGGGGTATGTGTGTTTACCGGAGCCGCTGCGGTTGAACGCGTGCTGATCGGACGGGCCTACTGATACTGGTGCCCGATCGTGCGTGCGGCGATTCGCTTCAGCTTTTCGTAAGATCGGGCGTGAAGCGCGCGCCGACATGCGCTTCGCCGCGCGCCTCGGCGAGTTTTACCTGGCGGTGGCGCTCGGCATAGCTCGCGCGCGCCTGCGCATCGCGGGTGGCATGACAAGCGGGGCAGGCGACGCCTTCCTCATACAGCGGTGAGGCGCGGTCGGCGGGGCTGACCGGCATACGGCAGGCGCGGCACAGTTCATGGGTGCCGAGCGCGAGGCCGTGGCCGACCGCAACGCGCTCGTCGAACACGAAGCATTCGCCGTGCCAGCGGCTTTCGGTTTCCGGCACCTCTTCGAGATATTTCAGGATGCCGCCTTCGAGGTGGAAAACGTCGTCCAGCCCCTCGGCGTTGAGGAAAGCGGTCGATTTCTCACAGCGGATGCCGCCGGTGCAGAACATCGCGACCTTCTTGCCCTCCAGCTCCGCGCGGTGCTCGCGCACCCAGGCGGGAAAGTCGCGGAAGCTCTCGGTCGCCGGGTCGATCGCGCGGGCGAAGGTACCGACCTTCACCTCATAGGCATTGCGCGTGTCGATCACGATTGTGTCGGGATCGTCGATCAGCGCATTCCAGTCGGCGGGTTTCACATAATGGCCGACACCTTGCAGCGGATCGATATCGGGCTCCCCCATCGTCACGATCTCGCGCTTGAGACGGACCTTGAGGCGATGGAACGGCATCGTCGCGGCATGGCTGTATTTGACCACGATGCCTGAGCAGTCGGGCAGGGTGCGGATGTGCGCAATGACAGCGGCGATGCCCGCGTCCGACCCGGCGATGGTGCCGTTAATGCCTTCGCGCGCGAGCAGGAGCGTACCCTTGATCCCTTCTGCTTCGCACAAAGTGAGCAGCGGCGCGCGGATGGCAGTGGGATCGGGAAAGCGGGCAAAGCGGTAAAGCGCGGCGACGGTGATGGGGGAGGGGGCATTTGTCATGACGCCGCCCCTCTAAAAGGTTTCATCAATGAGGGGAACCGCCCCTCCGTTCACTCTGAGCCGGTCGAAGGGCCCTCGCCACAAGCGCCTGAGCGCGAGTAAAGCGGAGGGCTTCGACAAGCTCAGCCCGAACGGAAGTGGGGGCCGTTTTACGCCGTCTTGAGCGACTGCATGTCGATGACGAAGCGGTATTTCACGTCGCTCTTCACCATCCGGTCATAAGCGGCGTCGATATCCTGGATGCGGATCATCTCGATATCGGCGGTCAGGCCATGTTCGCGGCAGAAATCGAGCATGTCCTGGGTCTCCTTGATCCCGCCGATCAACGATCCGGCAAGCGCGCGGCGCTTGAACACAAGATGGCCGACATCGGGCGCGGGATGCGGCGATTCGGGCACGCCGACCAGCGTCATCGTCCCGTCGCGCTTGAGCAGCGCGAGGAACGGGTTGAGATCGTGCGCGGCAGCAACGGTGTTGAGGATGAAGTCGAAGCTGTTGACATGGGCGGCCATCGCTTCCGAGTCCTTGGACACGATCAGGTCGGTCGCGCCGAGCCGCTTGGCATCGTCGCGCTTGCTGGGGGAGGTGCTGAACACATAGACCTCGGCCCCCATCGCGGCGGCGATCTTGACGCCCATATGGCCGAGCCCGCCCAGCCCAACCACGCCGACCTTCTGCCCCGGCCCGACTTTCCAGTGGTGCAGCGGCGAATAGGTGGTGATCCCGGCGCACAGCAACGGCGCGACGGCGGCGAGATCGGCCTCGTCATGCGTCACCTTCAGCACGAAATCCTGCTTCACCACGATATGGTCGGAATAGCCGCCCATGGTGTGGCCGCCCATCACCGGATCGGGCCCGTTATAGGTGCCGACAAAGCCGGTCGTCTCGCAATATTGCTCCTCGCCGTCGGTGCAGGACGGGCAGTGGCCGCAGCTGTCGACCATGCAGCCGACCCCGGCGATGTCGCCGACCGCGAATTTGGTGACGTTGCTGCCGACCGCAGTAACGCGACCGACGATCTCATGCCCCGGCACGCATGGGTATAGCGTGCCGCCCCATTCGCCGCGCACGGTGTGCAGGTCGGAATGGCAGACGCCGCAGAACAGGATGTCGATCGCTACGTCGTCGGGCTGAGGATCGCGGCGTTCGAACGAGAAGGGCGCGAGCGGCGCGTCGGCGGCATGCGCGGCAAAGGCGTGGGTGGTGGTGGTCATGCGAAATCCTTTCGCCGCCGCTACGCGCGGGCACGGAGCGGCTGTGCTTGGATGGTGGTGTGACTAGGCTGCGGTAACTCGCCCGTGATCGACATCGTTCCCGCCTGCGGTCGGGAAAGTTTCCGTCCACCAGCGCTCGACCTGCGTGCGCTCGGCCGCGCTCAGATGCAGCCCCAATTTGGTGCGGCGGAGCAGGACGTCGTCGGTGCTGCGCGCCCATTCGCGATCGTGCAGCCAGCGCGCCTCGAGCTCGGTCAAGCCCCCGCCGAGATCTGCTCCGAGCGCGGCTTCATTGTCGATGCCGTCGAGCATTTCTGCGAGGCGCGAGCCGTAAGCATGCGCCATGCGCTCCGACTGCGCATCGCCCAGAAAAGGCCACCGCGCGCGGACCTGGGCCAGGAACTGCGCAAAGTCCGGAATCGCGCCGCCGGGAAACACCCGCGCCCGCGTAACCGGATGCGCGGTGAAGCCCATCGGGCCCGACAGCTTGCCCAACGCCTCTTCGGCGAGATGCCGCGCCGTCGTGATCTTGCCGCCGAAGATGGAGAGCAAGGTCGGGCCGTTGGTGTCGAGCTCCAGCACGTAATCGCGCGTCACCGCCTTGGCTTCGCTCGCACCATCGTCATAAAGCGGGCGCACGCCCGACCAGGTCGAGGTGACGTCGGCGGGGCTGATCTGCCGGACGAAATGGCGGTTCACTGCCTCGCAGAGATAAGCGATTTCGCCCGCGTCGATCTGCGCGTCTTCGGGGGCATCGACCGGAATGTCGGTGGTGCCGATCTCGGTAAAGGCCCCCTGATAGGGGATGGCGAAGACGATGCGGCCATCGGGCTGCTGCAGGATATAGGCGTGGTCGCCCTCGAACAGGCGCGGCACGACGATGTGGCTGCCCTTGACCAGCCGCACGCCCGAGGCGGCGTTGACGCCGAGGCGCCCGAGCAACTGATGCACCCACGGCCCGGCGGCATTGACCAGCGCGCGGGCGGTGACGGTGCGTCCATCGGACAGCGTCGCACGCCAGACATCGCCCTCGCGCCGCGCCGACTCGAGCGCGGTGCCGACCGCAATTTCGGCCCCGTTGGCGGCGGCATCGACCGCGTTGAGCACGGTCAGGCGCGAATCGTCGACGAAGGCGTCCGAATAGACGAAGCCCTTGCCCGCACCCTTGAGCGGCGCGGTGAAGGCGGTGTCGCTCCGCCGCAGCCCGCGCGAGCGCGCCAGCGTCATCTTGCCGCCCAGAAAATCATAGAGATAGAGGCCGAGCCGTACCATCCACCACGGCCGCAGCGCATTTTCGTGCGGCAGGACGAAGCGCAGCGGATGGATGATGTGCGGCGCGGCCTTCACCAGCCGCTCGCGCTCGCGCAGCGCCTCGGCGACGAGCTTGAACTCATAATATTCGAGATAGCGCAGCCCGCCATGGATCAGCTTGGTCGAGGCCGAGGAGGTGTGCGCGGCGAGATCGTCGCGCTCGACCAGGAGGACCTTGAGGCCAAGCAAGCTGGCCTCGCGCGCGATCGCACAGCCGTTGATACCGCCGCCGACGATGAGGAGATCGTATGTCACCGCTGTCCTGTATCGCACTCGCGCGGCGGATGCGACTGCGGTTTGCGGGAGCCGCGATGCTGACACAATTGCAGGTCTAATTCTGTGGTAACGTTCCAGCTCTTCGAAGGGGCCGACGATGCGAGTAGTGTCTCTTTCGCTTATTTGGCTCGCCGCACTAAGCCCGGTTGCGGCGAGCGCCACGATCGACTCAAGCGCAGCAGCGACCGCACCGGCATCGCACGATATGTGCACGACGCCTGCGGGATGGGCAAAGCCGTTTACCCATGTCTACCACCTGCGAAATCGAGCCAAGCTCGTCTTTGTCGGGGTGGAGCATACCGACGATATCACAGACGAGACGCACCGGCAGATCAAGGCGGCGGTCGAGCACTACAGGCCAGGGTTCGTCTTGGTCGAGGGCGTGTCTTCGGCCAAAAGCGGGTTCGACTGGTATCTGAAGGATATCGCCAACCTTGCACGGCATCGAACGGACGGCGGTGCTGCATCGGAGAATCTGTACGCCGTAAAGCTGGCGCTGGACAGCGGTGCACACTTCTCCGGCTGGGATTTCAGCCCGGATCAGGATTATAAGGTCCTCGTCGAAGATAAGGTCGCCATCGCCGATGCGCTCGGCGCGCATTTGTTACGGTCGAAGGTAAACCCTTTTGATGCCCGGAACGCCGCGGGAACGGTAGAGCGGCAAATGCGCTATGCGGCTACCGTCGCGCCGGTTGCCGGGTTCGATTATGCAGCGTGGTACCGCCAAGCATATGGCGACCAATACGATCCGGCGAACGGCACACCTTGCGGGAAGGGCATTGGCAGTCGGGTCGTAGCGGATCTCAGCTATCGCCGAAACCTCAACCTCACGAGCCTGATCGAGGCGCACGCGCAGCCCGGCCTAACCCTTCTTGTCGAAGCTGGAGCAAACCACTGGCTCGCGCTGAAGGATTGGCTTGCGACCCGATCATTGGCTTCGAGCTGAGTGGTCTCGGTAGCGGGCTCGCATTTGGTCGTTTGAACGGAAGCTAGCGCTCGGAAAATCTATAGATCTTGAACCAGTCCGACCTGCCCACCCTAAGGCGCGGGGTAGACGCGGCTACTGTGCGGTGGATGCTCCTCGGCAAAGACAACGAGTCCGTCGTAAATGTCTGCCCAGCGTGCTGATTGATAGGTGTGATAGTCAGGCGCGGCGGGCGCGATGCCTCGGGCGCGCAAGGTTGCGCTGTTGAGATAGGCGGTCCGATTATCGCCTGGCGATGCCAGTTCCAGCGCGTCTGGCGGCGGTGCCGGGACTGGTCGGTTTTCCTTGCGGCTCCAGCGATACGATCCGCCCCGCGCTGAAAAAGCGAGCGCGAAGGCGCGGCTCGCATACGCTTGATGGAGGAGCGTTCCGAAGGTGAGGGCACCGTTTAGATCGGGGCGGATCGCCGGGCTCTTTGCGGCATGGAAGCTGTGCGTCCAAACGATGATACGGGTGCGTTTGGGCAGGTTGGCGGAAAAGCGAGCGAACGCGTAATACATCGCTCGATCCCGATCCTTCGCATAGTCCTCGGATGAAAGGCGATCGCGCGCGAGTTGACGATCGATGCCGTCGAGCATTTCGATCCGCTCGGCGGTTTCTCCCTCGGCAAGGTTCTGCTTGGAGAGCGCGCTGCGCATATCCATGGCACATGCATCGATCCGGTTCTTAAAGTCTGGAGAATTTGGATGGTCATCATCAAAAGCGAGGTACGTGCGTCGATGGAAAGCCTCGACACAGGCCGTCCTGCGATCCACCGGTAACCCTTGGGTCAGCAGCGCCGCCATCGTCTCGTTCGCGAACGGCTGCTCAAAACCGCCCAATTGGTCGTCCATCCCGCCAAGCGTGATCCGGCCAGCCATCGCCTCGGTGTACAGGAAATGCGTCAGCGGCTTGATCTCAGCCTCGAACTTCCAGAGTCCGCCGATCGCGTTGCCGACCATCGCTTCAGTCGCCCGGCCATCGCGCCTCGCGCGGTTGAAACCCAGGAACTCGTAGAGACTGCCCTCGAACACGACGGCGCGAAATCCGCATTGTTTCACCAGCCGCTCGACAAGCGCCACCTTGAAGGCTTCGGTATGCCCATCTGCGTGCGTGGCCTCCCCCAGAACCCCGACGTCGCGATGACACAAATCTCGCATCACCGCATGCATTGCCGGTCGGTCGGTGCGCTCTACCGGCGCAAGTGCGGACGCAAACGCAGCGGGTATGACAGAGGGGACGAGCACGAGCAGCGTCACGAACGCCAGCATTGCCAAATGCGTCCGGCGCAGCCACCGCATCGCCATTCTCCCAAAGATGCGGAGAGGCTAGGGTCAGAGCGGGCGATTGTCGACAGGGCGCGCTGGTGCGCCGCTCACCGCGAGCGACTCAGTTGACCCCGCCCCCAAGGCGCTGTATGCGCACCTCCGCTTGACCGGGGCTTGCTCCGGGACAGTGCTTGAACATTGCTGGATGCATTCCAGGGCCCAGGGGGTGGTTTCACGCCCAATGGCCCTTTTTGTATTCCCCATTTTGTTCGGGGGGGCGTGATGGCTCCAGCAAAGTAACCAACAGTCAAGGTGAAGAGATTCAATGCCGACGATCAACCAGTTGGTCCGCAAGGGCCGCGATCCGCAGAAGGCCAAGTCCAAGGTCCCTGCCATGGAGCAGAACCCGCAGAAGCGTGGCGTTTGCACCCGCGTCTATACGACGACCCCTAAGAAGCCGAACTCCGCACTGCGCAAGGTGGCCAAGGTCCGCCTGACCAACAGCCGCGAAGTCATCAGCTACATCCCCGGTGAGGGCCACAACCTGCAGGAGCACTCGGTCGTGCTGATCCGCGGCGGTCGCGTTCGCGATCTTCCCGGTGTGCGCTACCACGTTCTGCGCGGCGTGCTCGATACACAGGGTGTGAAGGATCGTCGCCAGTCGCGTTCCAAGTACGGCGCCAAGCGTCCGAAGTAAGCCGGTCGGCTCACATAGCCGATCCTCGTATGGCTGAAGTTTAGAAGGAAGAATTGAAATGGCACGTCGTCGTCGCCCAGAAAAGCGTATCATCCTCCCCGATCCTAAGTACGGTGATGAGGTCCTCTCGAAGTTCATGAATTCGGTGATGCTTGACGGCAAGAAGTCCGTCGCGGAACTGATCGTGTACGGCGCGATGGAAACCGTCGAAGCCCGTGCGAAGAAGGATCCCGTCGCGGTTTTCCATGACGCGCTCACCAACGTGAAGCCCGGCATCGAAGTCCGCAGCCGCCGCGTCGGCGGTGCGACCTATCAGGTCCCGGTCGAAGTGCGCCCCGAGCGCGCCCAGGCCCTGGCGATCCGCTGGCTGATCGCCGCTGCGCGTGCGCGCAGCGAAAACACCATGTCGGCACGCCTGTCGGGCGAGCTGATGGATGCCGCGAACAACCGTGGCAATGCCGTGAAGAAGCGCGAAGACACGCACCGGATGGCGGAAGCCAACCGCGCCTTCTCGCATTATCGCTGGTAAAGACTATATGAGGGCGAAGGGATATACCTTCGCCCTCATTACCGTTCGCCCTGAGCTTGTCGAAGGGCTGCACTTCCTCGGAAGATAGGGCAGGGCCTTCGAAGGCTTGGCCCGAACGGTGTTGAGAGTGCACCTTTCAGAATTTTGACTGCCGCACAGGCACCAGGAGTGACGTATCATGGCCCGCAGCCATCCGTTGAACATGTACCGCAATATCGGCATCATGGCGCATATCGACGCCGGTAAGACGACGACGACCGAGCGTATCCTGTATTACACCGGCAAGTCCTACAAGATCGGCGAAGTGCATGAAGGCACCGCGACGATGGATTGGATGGAGCAGGAGCAGGAGCGCGGGATCACGATCACGTCGGCTGCTACGACGTGCTTCTGGAACGACCATCGCATCAACATCATCGACACCCCCGGCCACGTCGACTTCACGATTGAAGTCGAGCGTTCGCTGCGCGTGCTCGATGGCGCGGTTGCGTGCTTCGACGGCGTTGCCGGTGTTGAGCCGCAGTCGGAGACGGTGTGGCGCCAGGCGGACAAGTACAAGGTTCCGCGGATGTGCTTTGTCAACAAGCTCGACCGTACCGGTGCCTCGTTCGACCGTTGCGTGGAGATGATCAAGGATCGTCTCGGCGCGCGTCCGGCGGTGCTGTATCTCCCGATCGGCCTTGAGAGCGATTTCAAGGGTCTGGTCGACCTGGTCGAGAACCGCGCGATCATCTGGCTCGAAGAGTCGCTGGGCGCGAAGTTCGAATATCAGGACATTCCCGCCGACATGGCTGACGCTGCCGCGACCGCGCGCAGCGAGCTGATCGAAATGGCCGTCGAGCAAGACGACGACCTGATGGAAGCGTATCTCGAAGGCACCGAGCCGACGACCGAGCAGCTTAAGGCGCTGATCCGCAAGGGCACGCTCAGCTTCTCGTTCGTGCCCGTGCTGTGCGGCTCGGCGTTCAAGAACAAGGGCGTGCAGCCCTTGCTCGACGCCGTGGTCGATTACCTGCCGAGCCCGCTCGACGTTCCTGCCATCCAGGGCCTCAAGCTCGACGGCGAGACCCCCGATTCGCGTCCGGCCGACGACAATGCGCCGTTCTCGGCGCTGGCGTTCAAGATCATGAACGATCCGTTCGTGGGTACGCTGACCTTCGCCCGCATCTATTCGGGCAAGTTGGAGACCGCGTCGCAGGTCACCAACTCGGTCAAGGACAAGAAGGAAAAGGTTGGCCGCATGCTGCTGATGCATGCGAACGACCGTGAGGACATTCAGGTGGCCTATGCCGGCGACATCGTCGCTCTGGCGGGGCTGAAGGACACGACCACCGGGGACACGCTCTGCGCCTCCAACGCGCCGATCATCCTCGAGCGGATGGAATTCCCCGAGCCCGTGATCGAGCTGTCGGTGGAGCCGAAGACCAAGGCCGACCAGGAAAAGATGGGCATCGCGCTCAATCGCCTGTCGCGCGAGGATCCTTCGTTCCGCGTGTCGTCGGATGCCGAGAGCGGCCAGACCATCATCAAGGGCATGGGCGAGCTCCATCTCGAAATCCTGGTCGACCGCATGAAGCGTGAGTTCAAGGTCGAGGCGAATGTCGGTGCGCCGCAGGTGGCGTATCGCGAGTATCTCGCAAAGCCGGTCGAGCTGACCTACACCCACAAGAAGCAGTCGGGTGGTTCGGGCCAGTTCGCAGAAGTCCGCGTCAAGCTGACGCCGGGCGAGCGTGGTTCGGGTTTCGTGTTCATCGATTCGGTGAAGGGCGGCAACGTCCCGAAGGAATATATTCCTTCGGTCGAAAAGGGCATGCGCGAGACCGCCGAGACCGGATCGCTGATCGGCTTCCCGATCATCGATTTCTCGGTGGAGCTGACCGACGGCAAGTATCACGACGTCGACTCGAGCGCGCTGGCGTTCGAAATCTGCGCCCGTGGTTGCATGCGTGAAGCCGCGCAGAAGGCCGGTATCAAGCTGCTCGAGCCGATCATGAAGGTCGAGGTCGTGACCCCGGAAGATTATCTGGGTGACGTTATCGGCGACATGAACAGCCGTCGTGGCCAGATCCAGGGCACCGACAGCCGCGGCAATGCGCAGACGGTCGAGGCGATGGTGCCGCTGGCCAACATGTTCGGCTACGTCAACCAGCTGCGGTCGTTCACGCAGGGGCGCGCGCAGTACAGCATGCAGTTCTCGCATTATGACGAAGTCCCCGCCAACGTTGCCGACGAAGTTAAGGCGAAGCTGGCGTAAGGCACCCCGCCCGGTGCTAGGGCTGGCGTAACCTGAAAACTCCCGCTATGGGGCCCCCTTCGCGTGGCGCTGTGGCGAACCGAAAACGATCAATAAGGTAGGAAAAATGGCAAAAGCAAAGTTTGAGCGGACCAAGCCGCACCTCAACATCGGCACGATCGGCCACGTCGATCACGGCAAGACCTCGCTCACGGCTGCGATCACCAAGGTGCTCGCGGAAACCGGCGGTGCGACGTTCACCAGCTATGCCAACATCGACAAGGCTCCCGAAGAGCGCGAGCGCGGCATCACCATCTCGACCGCACACGTCGAGTATGAGACGACCGAGCGTCACTATGCGCACGTCGATTGCCCGGGCCACGCCGACTATGTGAAGAACATGATCACCGGTGCGGCGCAGATGGACGGCGCGATCCTCGTCGTTTCGGCGACCGACGGCCCGATGCCGCAGACCCGCGAGCACATCCTGCTCGCTCGCCAGGTCGGCGTGCCGACGATGGTCGTGTTCATGAACAAGGTCGATCTGGTCGACGATCCCGAGATCCTCGAGCTCGTCGAGCTGGAAATCCGCGAATTGCTCTCGTCGTATGATTTCGACGGCGACAACATCCCGGTCATCCAGGGTTCGGCCGTGTGCGCGCTCGAAGACAAGCAGCCCGAGATCGGCCATGACGCCGTCCTCAAGCTGATGCAGGCTGTCGACACGTACCTGCCGCAGCCCGAGCGTCCGCTCGACAAGCCGTTCATGATGCCGATCGAAGACGTGTTCTCGATCTCGGGTCGTGGTACGGTCGTCACCGGCCGCGTCGAGACCGGCGTCGTCAAGGTTGGCGAAGAAGTCGAGATCGTCGGCATCAACGACACCCGCAAGACCACCGTCACGGGCGTCGAAATGTTCCGCAAGCTGCTCGACCAGGGCCAGGCAGGCGACAACATCGGCGCGCTGATCCGCGGCGTTGGCCGTGAAGAAGTTGAGCGTGGCCAGGTGCTCTGCAAGCCCGGCTCGATCAAGCCGCACACCGACTTCCAGTCGGAAGTGTACGTGCTGTCGAAGGACGAAGGTGGCCGTCACACGCCGTTCTTCGCCAACTATCGTCCGCAGTTCTACTTCCGCACCACGGACGTCACCGGCACCGTCGAGCTGCCTGAGGGCACCGAAATGGTTATGCCTGGCGACAACATCGCGCTTGGCGTCAAGCTGATCGCACCGATCGCTATGGACGTTGGCCAGCGCTTCACGATCCGCGAAGGCGGCCGTACCGTTGGTTCGGGCATCGTCTCGGGCATCTCGGCCTAAGCGTTACAAGAAAAGTACAGCCCGCACCTCCAAAGGGAGGTGCGGGCTGTTGCTATTTTATGGAGGCCGCTGTAGTGGCCCGCCTCCAGTTTTGGTTTTGAACAGCAAGAGCCCCGCTACGGGGCCCGCTCTTTCGCATCGGTAGGGACTATGGACAGCAATATCCGCATCCGCCTCAAGGCGTTCGATCATCGCGTGCTCGATCAGGCGACCGGCGACATCGCCGACACCGCGCGCCGCACCGGCGCTCTCATCCGTGGTCCCATTCCGTTGCCGACGCGCATCGAGAAGTTCACCGTGAACCGCGGTCCGCACATCGACAAGAAGTCGCGCGAGCAGTTCGAAGTCCGCACCTACAAGCGCATGCTCGACATCGTGCAGCCGACCCCGCAGACGGTCGACGCGCTTATGAAGCTCGACCTCGCCGCAGGCGTTGACGTCGAGATCAAGCTGGCCTAAAGGCCGCTCTTCCGAGAGATTCGGCCCCGGATTCGGGGCCAAATAGACGGGATACCGCCGGGCTTGCCCGGGTCTGCGTCCCCCGACACGCTCCACCGCCAACGCGGGGAGCACCAGCCCGGGTCGGGGCCGCAGTATAAAATAAAGTTTGGGCTGAGTACGCACCCTTCGGAATGGTCCGAGGGGTGCCTCTGCATTGAATGGAGCATTGATCATGCGCACTGGCGTGATCGCGAAAAAGATGGGGATGACCCGCTGGTTCCAGGACGATGGGCGCCATGTGCCCGTGACCGTTCTGGCGCTGGAAAATCTGCAAGTTGTGGCCGTTCGCGAGGCCGATCGTGATGGGTATGTCGCAGTCCAGTTGGGCGCGGGTACCGCAAAAGCAAAGAACGTTGCCAAGCCGCAGCGTGGCCATTTCGGCAAGGCCGAAGTTGAGCCCAAGGCGAAGCTCGCCGAATTCCGCGTGAGCGAAGATGCGCTGCTCGAAGTCGGCGCGACCATCTCGGCCGACCATTATGTCGCTGGCCAGATCGTCGATATCCAGGGCGTGACCCAGGGTAAGGGCTTCCAGGGCGGTATGAAGCGTTGGGGCTTCGGCGGTCTGCGCGCAACGCACGGCGTTTCGGTCTCGCACCGCTCGCTGGGTTCGACCGGTCAGCGCCAGGATCCGGGCAAGGTCTTCAAGAACAAGAAGATGGCCGGGCACATGGGCGACAAGAACCGCACCCAGCAAAATCTCGAAATCGTTTCGACCGACGTCGAGCGTGGCCTCATCTTCGTCAAGGGCTCGGTCCCTGGCTCGAAGGGTGGCTGGTTGCTCGTCAAGGATTCGGTGAAGGTCGCGCGTCACGCTGATGCGCCGTATCCCGCCGGCCTGAAGCAGGTCGCCAACAACAACGACACCGCTCCCGCCGAGACGCCTGCTGACGTCGCGACCGTGGACGCGACCGACGGCCAGGAGGGCTGAACATGAAGGTCAAGGTTCAATCCTTCGCCGACACCGCAGGCGCGGACATCGAGCTCAACGACGAGGTCTTCGGCCTCGATCCGCGCGCCGACATCCTGCACCGCGTTGTCACCTGGCAGCTCGAAAAGCGTCGCGCGACCGCAAGCGGCACGCGTGAGCGCGCTGACGTTGCTCGCACCGGCAAGAAGTTCGGTCGCCAGAAGGGCGGCGGTACGGCTCGTCACGGCGATCGCCGCGCTCCGATCTTCGTCGGCGGTGGTAAGGCGCACGGTCAGCGGACCCGCGACTTCAACCCCGGCCTGAACAAGAAGGTTCGCGCGCTCGGTCTGAAGATGGCGCTGTCGAGCCACGCTCAGGCGGGCACGCTGGTTGTCATGGACAGCCTGACGGTCGCAGAGAGCAAGACCAAGACGCTGATCGCGGATTGGGCAAAGCTCGGCACGGGCAAGACCGCGCTCGTCATTGACGGCGCAGCGGTCGAGACCAGCTTCGCGCTGGCAGCGGGCAACCTGCACACGATCAACGTGATGCCGGCGGCTGGTGCCAACGTCTATGACATCCTTAAGCACGACACGCTGGTCCTGACCCGCGCTGCCGTCGAAATGCTGGAGGCGCGCTTCAATGGCTAAGCAGAAAGCCGCGATCGACGCGCGTCATTATGACGTGATCGTCGCACCGCACATCACCGAAAAGGCCACTTTGCTCAGCGAGCATAACGCGGTCGTCTTCAAGGTCACTAACGACGCGACCAAGCCGCAGATCAAGGCTGCAGTCGAGGCGCTGTTCGACGTGACCGTCCTGGGCGTGAACACGATCGTCCAGAAGGGCAAGACCAAGAAGTGGAAGGGCGCGCCCTACACCCGCTCCGACATCAAGAAGGCGATCGTGACGTTGAAGGACGGCCAGTCCATCGACGTGACGACGGGGATCTGATCCGATGGCATTGAAGCATTATAATCCGACCAGCCCGGCACGACGCGGACTCATCCTCGTCGACCGTTCCGGCCTGCACAAAGGCGGCCCCGTCAAGGCGCTGACCGAAGGCAAGCGCAAGACCGGTGGGCGCAACAACAAGGGCCATGTGACCTCGCGCGGCATCGCCGGCGGCCACAAGCAGCGCTACCGCATCATCGACTTCAAGCGCCGTAACTGGGGCGTCGATGGCGTGGTCGAGCGGATCGAATATGATCCCAACCGCACCGCCTTCATCGCGCTGATCAACTATGGTCAGACCGCCGATGGCAAGGAAAACGTCGCGTACATCATTGCGCCGCAGCGCCTCGCCGTTGGCGACAAGGTGATCGCGGACAAGAAGACCGACGTGAAGCCGGGCAACGCGATGGAACTGGGCCAGATGCCGGTTGGCACGATCGTCCACAACGTCGAGATGAAGCCGGGCAAGGGCGGTCAGCTCGCACGGTCGGCCGGCACCTATGTGCAGGTCGTCGGTCGCGACAAGGGCATGGTCATGGTCCGCCTCAACTCGGGCGAGCAGCGTTACATCCACGCCAATTGCATGGCGACGGTTGGCGCGGTTTCGAACCCCGACAATGGCAACACCAACCTCGCCAAGGCGGGTCGCAATCGCTGGTTGGGCATCCGCCCGCTGACGCGCGGCGTCGCCAAGAATCCGGTCGACCATCCGCACGGCGGTGGTGAAGGCCGGACTTCGGGCGGCCGTCATCCGGTTACCCCGTGGGGCAAGCCGACCAAGGGTGCGCGCACCCGTCATAACAAGGCGACGGACAAGATGATTATCCGCAGCCGTCACGCCAAGAAGAAGGGCTAAACGATGGCTCGTTCCGTCTGGAAGGGTCCGTTCGTGGACCTTCACCTGCTGAAGAAGGCAGAAACCGCGCAGGAAACCAACGCGCGTGGTGCGATCAAGACCTGGTCGCGCCGCTCGACGATCCTGCCGCAGTTCGTTGGCCTGACCTTCAGCGTCTATAACGGCCGCAAGTTCGTGCCGGTTTCTGTCAACGAGGACATGGTGGGCATGAAGCTCGGCGAGTTCGCGCCGACGCGCTATTTCCCCGGCCATGCCGCGGACAAGAAGGGCAAGCGCTAATGGCTAAGGCAAAAGCTCCCCGCCGCGTGGCGGATAACGAGGCGCTGTCGGTCGGCACGCAGATCCGTGGTTCCGCGCAGAAGCTCGGCCTCGTCGCGGCATTGATCCGTGGCAAGAAGGTCGGCGATGCGATGAACATCCTGCAGTTCTCGACCAAGGGCATGGCGGTTGACGCGCGCAAGGTGCTGGCGTCGGCCATCGCCAACGCCGAGAACAACCACAATCTCGACGTCGACTCGCTCGTCGTCGCAGAGGCTTCGGTTGGCAAGTCGATCGTGATGAAGCGCTTCGCGACCCGCGGTCGTGGCAAGTCGACGCGCATCCTCAAGCCGTTCAGCCGTCTGCGCATCGTCGTGCGCGAGCAGGAAGAAGCATAATGGGTCAGAAATCGAACCCGATCGGTCTGCGCCTGCAGATCAACCGCACCTGGGATAGCCGCTGGTATGCCGAGGGCGCCGATTACGGCCGTCTTCTGCTCGAAGATCTCAAGATGCGTGCGTACATCCTGAAGACGCTGCCACAGGCTGCGATCTCCAAAGTGGTCATCGACCGTCCGGCCAAGCTGTGCCGCGTTTCGATCTTCGCTGCCCGTCCCGGTGTCATCATCGGCAAGAAGGGTGCGGACATCGAAAAGCTGCGCCGTACGCTCGGCAAGATGACGACGTCCGACGTCAGCCTGAACATCGTCGAAATCCGCAAGCCGGAAGTCGACAGCAAGCTGGTTGCGCAGGGCATCGCCGATCAGCTCGAGCGTCGTATCGCCTTCCGCCGTGCCATGAAGCGTGCGGTGCAGTCGGCGATGCGTCTCGGTGCCGAGGGCATCCGGATCAACTGCGGCGGCCGTCTTGGCGGCGCCGAGATCGCACGGTCGGAATGGTATCGCGAAGGTCGCGTGCCGCTCCACACGCTGCGCGCGAACGTTGATTACGCTGAAGCGACTGCACACACCGCCTATGGCGTGTGCGGCGTGAAGGTCTGGATCTTCAAGGGCGAAATCCTGGGTCATGACCCGATGGCGACCGACCGGCTGATGATGGAAGCACAGACTTCCGGCGTCCGGCCTGATCCGCGCCGCTAAGGAATAGATCATGCTGCAACCGAAAAAGACCAAGTTCCGCAAGGCCTTCAAGGGCCGCATCCATGGCGACGCCAAGGGTGGCACCACGCTCAACTTCGGGTCGTACGGCCTGAAGGCGATGGAGCCGGATCGTCTCACCGCACGCCAGATCGAGGCGGCTCGCCGCGCGATCACGCGTCACATCAAGCGCCAGGGCCGTTTGTGGATCCGCGTTTTCCCGGACGTTCCCGTCTCGGGCAAGCCCGCTGAAGTCCGCATGGGTAAGGGCAAGGGTTCGCCGGAATATTGGGCAGCCCGCGTCAAGCCCGGCCGTATCCTGTTCGAACTGGACGGCGTTCCGGGCGACATCGCGGCAATGGCGTTCAGCCGTGCAGCGATGAAGCTGCCGATCAAGGTGAAGGTCGTTGCCCGTCTCGGCGACACCTCGCATCTGGGAGTTGCATAACATGGCGAAGATCGACACGCGTCGCTCCGACCTCAAGGCGAAGACCGAGGACCAGCTGGGCGAAGAGCTCGGCAACCTGAAGCGCGAGGCGTTCAACCTCCGTTTCCAGGCCGCGACCAACCAGCTCGAAAAGCCGAGCCGGGTCAAGGAAGTCCGTCGCGACATCGCTCGCATCAAGACCCTGCAGTCCGCGCGTTCGCGCGACACTGCGGCAAAGTAAGGATTTAGACATGCCAAAGCGCGTGCTGACGGGGCTGATCGTCTCCGACAAGGGCGACAAGACGGTGGTCGTGAACGTGGAGCGTAAGGTCAAGCACGCGCTCTATGGCAAGATCATCCGCCGTACGAAGAAGTATCATGCCCATGACGAGGGCAATGAGTTCAAGCAGGGCGAGACCGTGCGGATCGAAGAGACCGCGCCGATTTCCAAGCTGAAGACCTGGAAGGTGATCGATCGGGTCAACACCCACGCGACGCCTGACCGGGTCGACGTCGACGCATAAGAGCGGGGCCGCGTTAGCGCGGCTCCATTGATCGAGGCGGGGTCCGGTCGGTATCGGCCCCAGATGAGAAGGAAGCGGATCTATGATCCAGATGCAATCCAATCTCGAGGTCGCTGACAACAGCGGCGCGAAGCGGGTTATGTGCATCAAGGTGCTTGGCGGGTCCAAGCGTCGTGTTGCAGGCGTTGGCGACATCATTGTCGTCAGCGTGAAGGAGGCTGCGCCCCGCGGCCGCGTGAAGAAGGGCGACGTGCACCGTGCCGTCATCGTGCGTACGGCGAAGGACATTCGCCGGGCCGATGGCACCGTGATCCGCTTCGATTCGAACGCAGCCGTGCTGGTCAACAAGAACGAGGAGCCGATCGGTACCCGTATCTTTGGCCCAGTGGTTCGCGAACTGCGCGGCAAGAAGCACATGAAGATCATCAGTCTCGCGCCGGAGGTGCTGTAATGGCGACCGCAAAGATCAAGAAGGGCGACCGCGTCATCGTTCTGTCCGGCAAGGACAAGGGCAAGACCGGTGAAGTCACGCTGGCACTTCCGAAGGACGGCAAGGTCGTCGTTTCGGGCGTCAACGTTGCCGTTCGCCACGTAAAGCCGAGCCAGGGTGACCCGCAGGGTGGCCTGAAGCGCGCCGAAGCGCCGCTGCACGTCTCCAAGGTCGCTCACGTGACCGCCGACGGCAAGCCTACGCGCGTTCGTTTCGAGACCCAGGACGGCAAGAAAGTCCGTGTTGCGGTCAAGACCGGAGACAAGATCGATGGCTGATGCAGCTACCAAGCCCCGGATGAAGGGCATCTATGACGACAAGATCGTCAAGGCGATGACCGAAAAGTTCGGCTACAAGAACGCCATGGAAGTTCCGCGCATCGACAAGATCGTGCTGAACATGGGCGTTGGCGAAGCCACGCAGGACAAGAAGAAGGTCGACCAGGCCTTTGGCGAAATGGAATTGATCGCAGGGCAGAAGCCCGTCGTGACCAAGGCCAAGAAGTCGATCGCACAGTTCAAGCTGCGCGAAGGCATGCCGATCGGCGTGAAGGTTACCCTTCGCCGTGAGCGCATGTACGAATTCCTGGACCGTTTCATCACGATCGCACTTCCCCGCGTTCGCGATTTCCGCGGGCTCAACCCCAAGTCGTTCGACGGACGCGGCAACTATGCCTGCGGCCTGAAGGAACAGCTGGTGTTCCCGGAAATCAGCTATGACCGGATCGACAAGATCCGCGGCCTGGACGTGATCGTGGCGACCACGGCGAAGACCGACGAGGAAGCGCGCGAGCTGCTCCGTCTGTTCGGTTTCCCGTTCCCGATCGAAGACGCTGACACCGAAAAGAAGGCGGCATAAGATGGCGAAGGTAAGTTCTGTCAACAAGAACGAGCGTCGCAAGATGCTGGTCAAGAAGTACGCCCCGAAGTACGCGGCGCTGAAGGCGATTGCCGCCGACACGACGCTCAGCGACGGCGAGCGGATCGAAGCCCGTCTCAAGATGGCTGAGATCCCCCGCAACGGGAACCCGACGCGCATCCGCAACCGCTGCGAGCTGACCGGTCGTCCGCGCGCATATTATCGCAAGTTCCGCCTCTGCCGTATTCAGCTGCGCGATCTGGCCAACAAGGGCCTGATCCCGGGCGTTACGAAGTCGAGCTGGTAAGGATCAACAGATGGCATTGACCGATCCCCTGGGTGATATGCTCACCCGCATCCGCAACGGCCAGCGCGCGCGCAAGGACTCCGTCCTGACGCCGGGCTCCAAGCTGCGGGCCCGCGTGCTCGACGTGCTCCAGCGCGAGGGCTACATTCGTGGCTACACCGAAGAGCAGATGGGCCCTGCGGCCGGCATCCGCATCGAGCTGAAGTATTTCGAGGGCCAGCCCGCGATCAAGCACGTCGCTCGCGTGTCCAAGCCTGGCCGTCGCGTCTATTCGGCTTCGACCGAACTGCCGCGGGTCATGAATGGCCTTGGCATCACGATCGTCTCCACGCCTCGCGGCGTTCTGTCCGACGCCGAAGCGCGCGAACAGAATGTCGGCGGCGAAGTCCTCGCGGAGGTGTTCTGATGAGCCGCATCGGTAAAAAGCCGGTCACGATCCCGAGCGGCGTGACCGCGACGATCGAAGGCCAGCAGCTCAGCGTGAAGGGCCCCAAGGGCACCCTCGCCATGCCGCTGCGCGAAGAGATCAGCTATGTGCTTGAAGATGGCGGCATCGCCGTCAACCCGGCCAATGAGACCAAGCGCGCTCGCGCATTTTGGGGCATGCAGCGCACGCTGGTGCAGAACCTCATCACCGGCGTGTCGGACGGCTTCACCAAGAAGCTGCTGATCAACGGCGTGGGCTACCGCGCTGCGGTTCAGGGCAAGACGCTGAACCTCAAGCTCGGCTACAGCCACGACGTCAACATCGACGTGCCGGAAGGGATCGAAGTCAAGACCCCGGACAACACGACGGTCGAGATTTCGGGTTCCGACAAGCAGAAGGTCGGCCAGCTGGCCGCTGAAATCCGTCGCTGGCGCAAGCCCGAGCCGTATAAGGGCAAGGGCATCAAGTACGACGGCGAGTTCATCTTCCGCAAGGAAGGGAAGAAGAAGTAATGTCGACCAAGGGTATGTCTCTCTTCGAGAAGCGGCGCCGCCGCAACCGCACCGCGCTCCGCGCGCGTGGATCGGGCCGTCCGCGGCTGTCGATCCATCGCTCGGGCCGCCACATCTATGCGCAGATTATCGACGACGCGCAGGGCGTGACGATCGCAGCTGCTTCGACGCTGGAAAAGGACGTGCGCGACACGTCCGGCGCCAACATCGACGCAGCAGTGGCCGTCGGCACCCGCATCGCCGAGGCCAGCAAGGCGGCGGGCGTGACGCAGGTCGTGTTCGATCGCGGTGGCTTCCTGTTCCACGGTCGCGTCAAGGCGTTGGCGACTGCCGCGCGTGAAGCCGGATTGGAGTTCTAATTATGGCTGACGACAACATTCCAACCGAAGCTACGGCAGCTCCCGAAGGCGCAGCCGCTCCCGACGCCCGCGGTCCCCGCGGCGGTCGTGGTCGCGGTGGCCCCGGCGGCGGTGGCCAGAATCGTGGCGGCCGTGACAACCGTGGCGGTCGCGACAATCGCGGTCGTGGCGGCCCCGGTGCCGATGATGGCGGCGAAGAGCTGATCGAGAAGCTGGTTCACATCAACCGCGTCTCGAAGACGGTCAAGGGCGGTAAGCGCTTCGGCTTCGCAGCTTTGGTCGTCGTGGGCGACGGCAAGGGCCGTGTCGGCTTCGGTCATGGCAAGGCACGCGAAGTGCCCGAAGCCATTTCCAAGGCGACGGCTGCTGCCAAGAAGGCAATGGTCCGCGTTCCGCTGAAGGAAGGCCGCACGCTGCATCATGACGGTAACGGTCACTTCGGTGCCGGTCTCGTCACGCTGCGCTCGGCACCGCAGGGAACGGGCATCATCGCCGGTGGCCCGATGCGCGCCGTGTTCGAATCGCTCGGCGTTGCCGACGTGGTGACCAAGTCGGTCGGTACGTCCAACCCGTACAACATGATCCGTGCGACCTTCGAGGCGCTGACCAGCCAGGTGAGCCCGAAGTCGGTTGCGCAGCGTCGTGGCAAGAAGATCGCCGATCTGCTCGGCCGTGGCGGTGCGGAAGCGCCCCAGGCTGAAGCCGAAGCGATCGTGGAGTAAAGACCCATGGCAACCATCAAGATCACGCAGACCGGTTCGCCGATCCGCCGCGAGAAGGACCAGCGCGCAACGCTGATCGGTCTCGGCCTCAACAAGATGCACCGCACGCGCGAGCTGCAGGACACGCCCGAAGTTCGTGGCATGATCCGCAAGGTCGCGCACATGGTGAAGATCGAGGCGTAAACTTCTTCTCCCTCTCCCCACAGGGGAGAGGGAGAAGAAGTAGACAAATCCGGGGCAGGGGGCTAACGGCCCCCTTCCTCATTTATCCAGCGCGTCAAAAGCGAAAGCGAGTGCACACATGAAACTTAATGATATCCGTGACAACGCCGGTGCGCGTAAGTCGAAAATGCGTGTCGGCCGTGGTATCGGTTCCGGCAAGGGCAAGACCGCAGGCCGCGGCCAGAAGGGCCAGAAGAGCCGCGAGGGCGTTTCCATCGCCGGTTTCGAAGGCGGCCAGATGCCGCTGCACATGCGGTTGCCGAAGCGTGGCTTCAACAACATCTTCGCCAAGGATTATGCTGAGGTGAACCTCGGCGCGATCCAGGTCGCGGTTGACGCGGGCAAGATCGAAGCCGGTGCGAGCCTCGACCATGACGCGCTGAAGGCCGCTGGCCTGGCACGCGGTGGCAAGGACGGCGTCCGTCTGCTCGGCAAGGGCGAACTGACCACCAAGCTGTCGTTCACGGTTGCCGGCGCGTCCAAGGGCGCGATCGAAGCGGTCGAGAAGGCCGGTGGTTCGGTCGACGTGATCCACGTCGTTCCTGCCGCTGAAAAGGCTGCCGCCAAGAAGGGCGTCAAGTATCGCGAGCGCAAGGCGCACAAGGAATCGTTTAAGGCGTAAGCCGGACGATCTGATACTCTTTGTCCCGAACAGCGACCCCGCTGTTCGGGACAAATCGTTTAAGGGATCTCGGCTTCTAGACGCGCTCTGTCGCTCCCTCCGTTCGTTTCGAGCGAAGTCGAGAAACAGGTATCAGGCGCTGCGCGGGGTTTCTCGACTAGGCTCGAAACGAACGGATAGGGGTAGGTTAGCGCGATCTCTTCGCGCAACCCATTAGACAAGCCCGCTTGGGCCCCTATATGAGCGGCGGGGCGGTAAAACGTTTCCCGCCCTTTTTGTTTCCGCCGCTACTGCATCCAGGACGATAGACGCACATGGCATCCGCAGCCGACCAGATGGCTTCCAGCATCAGCCTGTCGAAATTCGCACAGGCGACCGACCTCAAGAAGCGGCTGTGGTTTACCATCGGCGCTTTGATCGTTTTCCGCCTGCTCAGCTATGTGCCGCTGCCGGGGATCGATCCGACTGCGCTGACCGAACTGGCCAGCCGTACCAGCGGTGGCGTGCTCGATTTCTTCAACGCGTTCTCGGGTGGTTCGCTCAAGCGCGCCAGCTTGATCGCTTTGGGCGTCACGCCCTACATCACCGCCTCGATCGTAGTGCAGCTCGCGACCTCGCTGTCGCCGACGCTCGCCGCGATCAAGAAGGAAGGCGAGAGCGGGCGCAAGCGGCTCAACCAATATACGCGCTACGGCACCGTCGCGCTGACCATCATCCAGGGCTATTTCCTGACGCTCGGCTTCGAAAGCCAGGGCGTCGTCGTGAACCCCGGCCCGATGTTCATCATCGGCTCGATCGTCAGCCTAGTCGGCGGCACCATGTTCTTGATGTGGATCGGTGAGCAGATCACCAGTCGCGGCATCGGCAACGGCATGTCGCTGATCATCATGGCCGGTATCGTCGCGAACTTGCCGACGACGCTCTACACGCTGGCCGAGGGCGGCCGCGCGGGGAACCTCGATGGGTTCAAGATCCTCGGCATCATCGTCGCGGTGGCGGGCCTGATCCTGTTCATCTGCTTCATGGAGCGCGCGCAGCGCCGCATCCTGATCCAATACCCGAAGCGCCAAACGCAGCGCGGCATGCAGGCCGATCGCAGCCATTTGCCGCTCAAGATCAACACGGCAGGCGTGATCCCGCCGATTTTCGCCTCGTCGCTGCTGCTGATGCCGCTGACGGTGATGCAGCTTGCGGGCAAACAGCCGACGGGCGGCAAGGAAACCTGGTGGGGCGATGTCGTCATCGGGCTCAACCAATATCTGCAGCATGGGTCGCTGGTGTACATGCTGCTCTACGGCGCGGGCATCGTCTTCTTCTCGTTCTTCTACACCGCCGTGGTGTTCAACCCGGAAGAGACCGCCGACAATCTCAAGCGCTATGGCGGCTTCATCCCCGGCATCCGCCCGGGCAAGAACACCGAGGCGTATTTCGACTATGTGCTGACGCGTATCACCGTGATCGGTGCCGGGTATCTGGCGATCATCTGCCTGTTGCCGGAATATCTGGTGTCGGCGCTGTCGATTCCCTTCTACCTTGGTGGCACTAGCTTGCTGATCGTGGTCAACGTAACAATGGATACGGTGACGCAGATTCAGAGCCATTTGCTTGCGCATCAATATGGCGATCTGATCAAGAAGGCGAAGCTGAAGGGCGGGCGTCTCCGCTAAAAGCGGGACGCGAGTCGCCACGGCGATTGGGGAGAGCGTATTGAACATCATCCTGTTGGGGCCGCCGGGAGCCGGCAAGGGCACCCAGGCCAGCCATCTCGAGGCGGATCGCGGTATGATCCAGCTTTCGACCGGCGACATGCTGCGCGCCGCGCGCAAGGCCGACACGCCGCTCGGCCATCAGGTTGCGGCGGTGATGGATTCGGGCGCGCTCGTATCCGACGAGATCGTTTCCGCGTTGATCGATGACAAGCTTGGCACGCTCTCGCCCGAGCAAGGCACGATCTTCGACGGATATCCGCGGACCGCGGCCCAGGTCGAATCGCTCGATACGATCCTTGCCCAGCATGGCCGCAAGCTCGACACCGTGATCGAACTCGACGTGAACGAGGATGCGCTCGTCGCGCGGATCGTTGGTCGTTATACCTGCGCCACCTGTGGTGCGGGCTATCACGACAGCTTCAAACAGCCCAAGATCGCGGGCACGTGCGACGTGTGCGGCGGGCATGAATTCAAACGCCGACCCGACGATAATGAGGAAACCGTGCGCACGCGCATGGCCGAATATCGCGCCAAGACCGAGCCGATCATCCCGATCTACCAGGCGCGCGGGTTGCTCGCGCGGGTCGATGGCATGGGCGACATTGCCGATGTGACGGGCGCAATCGAGGCGATTCTCGACGCTGGCTGATCGGTTGGCTCAAAAGACAATGCGGGCTCACGCTGGCGGTGCGTGAGGCGTTTCTCGGGCGAATGACATTTTCGTCACCTCAGCGTCATCGCGTTGGATACGCGACCGGCGCATGAAGGGCGCAGGCCATGCACGCTGGCCGGAAATGTATTCACGAGATCGACACTCGCACTCCCGGGAGTGTCGTTGGCCGGCGGAAGGCATGCTTTCCGTCGGCCTCATTTCATTCTAGGCACGAGGAAACCGCCCGGAATGCCGCCTGTGACCCGCAAGATTCTGATCGTTGAGGACGATAGCTCCACCTCCGCCTATCTCGCCAAGGGCTTGAGCGAGGCGGGCTTTGCGGTCGAATCCTGCTCCGATGGGCGCGACGGATTGTTTCTGGCGAGCGAGGGCATTTTCGATCTCATCATCGCCGATCGCATGTTGCCGGGGCTGAACGGCATTGCGATGCTCGGCGCGATTCGCGCGGCCGGGGTGCGCACGCCGACCTTGATTCTCTCAGCGTTGGGGACTGTCGACGACCGGATCGACGGATTGAATGCCGGTGCCGACGATTATTTGGTGAAGCCGTTTTCCTTCGCCGAGCTGACCGCGCGCATCGATGCGATCTTCCGCCGCGTCGATCGTGGTGCGGGGGAGGGGCAGGCGACGCGCTTGTCAGTCGGTGATCTGGAAATCGACTTGCTCGGGCGCACAGTCGCCCGCGCGGGGCGGCCAATTCAGCTTGGCGCGCGCGAATTCAATCTCCTCGAATATCTCGCGCGCCATGCCGGACAAGTGGTCACGCGCACGATGATGTTGGAGAAGATCTGGAACTATCATTTCGATCCCGGATCGAACGTGGTCGATGTGCATATCGGGCGGTTGCGTCGCAAGCTCGAGGAGGGCTTCGCCGCGCCGATCCTGCACACCGTGCGTGGGGCCGGGTATCGGCTCTCGGTCGAGCCATAGCCATTTCCCTGTCGTCCCGCCTGTCGGTAACCGCGCGTATTGCGCTGCTGGCAATTCTGCTGGGGCTCACCTCCAATGTCGCACTGGTGGCGTTCGTCTGGAAGCTTGTCCGCGACCAGGCGATCGACGAGTTGCGCCGCGATACTGTCGAGGAATCGGAGGGGCTGGTGGCGATCTATCGCGCCGGCGGCCTCCCCGCGCTGGCGCGGACGATCGACGAGGGGCGCGCAAATGGAGATCGTTCGCGCATCGTCGCGGTGATCGCTGCTGATGGGCGGCGCGTTGCTGGCATCGGCCCGGCGATCGTCGGCAGCGGGGCACCGGCACCCACCATCTTCCGCATCGGACGCATGGGGGATTCAAGCCCGTGGCTGGAGCGCGAGGCGGGGTATGCGGTGCGCGAGGTCGGCCCGTACCGATTGGTCAGCGGGCGCTTGCTCGACGATTGGGAGCAGGAACAACAGGGGATCGAGCGCGCGCTTGCTGCGGCGATGCTGCTGTCGCTGGCTCTTGGCATTGGCGGCGGGCTGATTGTGACCCGCTATGTCGGGCGGCGGCTTGACCGGGTTGCCGATGTGATCGAAGGGGTGGCCAGCGGCGACCTGTCGCGCCGCGTGGTCAATCCGGCGGCCGGGCATCCGGGGGGTGGCGACGCGTTCGACCGACTGGCGACACGGCTCAACGCGATGCTCGACAAGACCGAACGGCTGATGACCGAATTGCGGATCGTCACCGATGGCCTGGCGCACGATTTGCGGTCTCCGCTCGCGCGGTTGCGCGCCAAGGCCGAGGTGGCGGTGCTGCAGGCCGATCCGGCACAGCGCGAGGCGGCGATGGGCGGGCTGCTGATCGAGACCGATCTGGTGATGCGGATGCTGTCGACGATGATCGAGATCACGCGCGCCGAATCGGTCCCGCGCGACCGTCTGGCACCGATCGACCCGGCCGCGTTGATGGAGGAGATTGCCGAGCTTTACGGCCCGGTGATCGAAGATTCCGGCATGCGGTTCGAGGTCGGGATTGAGGCGCACCCGCCGCAGATCGTGCTGCACCGCGAGTTGATGACGCAGGCGATCGCCAATTTGATCGACAATGCACTGCGCCATGCGGCACAGGGTGGGGAGATCCGGCTCGGGCTGGTGATCGGTCCGGACGAAGCGCGCTTTCAGGTTGCCGATCGCGGCCCAGGCATCGCCGAGGCTGACCGTGCGCAGGCGCTGCGTCGGTTCGGGCGGCTGGATGTCGCGCGCAGTGTGCCGGGGGCGGGGCTCGGCATGGCGCTGGTCGAGGCGGTCGCCCGGCTGCATGGCGGGCGTCTGGAACTGGGCGACCACGCGCCCGGCCTGATCGTGGCGATCGTCATCCCACTGACGGCGTGATCGGGCGCTTGACAGCAGGTGAGTCGGGTCTTAACGCACTTCCATTCCGAAACACCGGTCTCCGGCGGCGCATGTTTGCGCTCGCCGGTGTCGTGCGTTACGGTAGGCAACGCGATGAGATGGGGTCCGCAGCCATGCGCACCCTGTGGAGCAGGAGAACAAGTTCATGGCACGTATCGCCGGGGTCAACATCCCGACCAACAAGCGCGTTGTTATTGCGCTCACCTACATTCACGGCATTGGCGACACCAAGGCCAAGGAAATCGTCACCAAGCTCGGCATCCCGCTGACCGCGCGCGTGCAGGACCTGACCGACCAGGAAGTCCTCCACATCCGCGAGACCATCGACGCCGACTATACCGTCGAGGGTGATCTTCGTCGCCAGGTTGCGATGAACATCAAGCGCCTGATGGATCTGGCCTGCTATCGCGGCCTGCGTCATCGCAAGGGCCTGCCGGTTCGTGGCCAGCGCACGCATACCAATGCGCGCACTCGCAAGGGCAAGGCCAAGCCGATCGCCGGTAAGAAGAAGTGAGCTTGAGCCGCGGGTGACCGCGGCTCGCTCCTCGACGAAGGATTAGGGACAGACAATGGCACGTGAACCACAGCGCATTAAGCGCCGCGAACGCAAGAACATCACCTCGGGCGTTGCCCATGTGAACGCAAGCTTCAACAACACGATGATCACGATCACCGATGCCCAGGGCAACGCGATCAGCTGGTCGTCGGCAGGGGCGATGGGCTTCAAGGGCTCGCGCAAGTCGACGCCGTACGCCGCGCAGGTCGCAGCGGAAGACGCCGGCAAGAAGGCCGCCGAACATGGCGTCCGCACGCTCGAAGTCGAAGTGAAGGGCCCCGGTTCGGGCCGTGAGTCGGCGCTGCGCGCATTGCAGGCCGTCGGCTTCCAGATCACTTCGATCCGCGACGTGACCTCGATCCCGCACAACGGCGTCCGCCCGTCCAAGCGTCGTCGCGTCTGACTTCGTCTCGACCGTGCGCGGTTGATCGCGCTGCACGGTTCGATTCATATATGGCCGGGATTGCCCCATTCCGGCCCAAAACCAAGGGATAGCCTATGTCCGTCAATGCAAAGAACTGGCAGGAATTGAAGAAGCCGTCCGGCCTCGAAAAGAAGCCCGGCGGAGACGGCAAGCGCAAGGCGACCTTCATCGCCGAGCCGCTGGAGCGTGGCTTCGGCCTGACGCTGGGCAACGCGCTGCGTCGCGTGCTGCTGTCCTCGCTGCAGGGTGCGGCCGTCACCTCGATCAAGATCGAGAACGTTCTGCATGAATTCTCCTCGCTCGCGGGCGTTCGCGAGGACGTAACCGACATCGTGCTGAACGTGAAGCAAATCGCGCTGCGCATGCAGGGCGAGGGGCCGAAGCGGCTTCAGCTTTCGGCAACGGGCCCTGGCCCGGTCAAGGCGGGCGACATTGCGGTTTCGGGCGACATCGAAGTGATGAACCCGCAGCTGGTGCTGTGCCACCTCGACGATGGCGCGACGCTGAACATGGAACTGACCGCCGATGTCGGTAAAGGCTATGTCGCAGCGGTTGCCAACCGTCCGGCAGATGCGCCGATCGGCCTGATCCCGGTCGATGCGCTGTATTCGCCGGTCAAGCAGGTCAGCTACAAGGTCGAGAACACCCGCGTCGGGCAGGAACTCGATTATGACAAGCTGACGCTGACGGTCGAGACCGACGGCACGATCACACCTGAGGACGCGGTTGGCTATGCCGGTCGCATTCTGCAGGACCAGCTCGCTTTGTTCGTGCACTTCGATGATTCGTCGGTCACGCGCGCAGCCCCGATCGGCCATGCTGCCCCGGCGGCGACCGGTGGCGAAGTCGCTGGCGACACGCAGCAGATCAACCGCTACCTGCTCAAGAAGGTCGACGAGCTCGAACTGTCGGTGCGCTCGGCCAACTGCCTCAAGAACGACAACATCATCTATATCGGCGATCTGGTCCAGAAGACCGAAGCCGAGATGCTGCGCACGCCGAACTTCGGCCGCAAGTCGCTCAACGAGATCAAGGAAGTGCTCTCCTCGATGGGGCTGCGCCTCGGCATGGAAATCCCGGGCTGGCCGCCTGAGAACATCGAAGAGATGGCCAAGAAGCTTGAACAAGAGATTATGGGCTAAGGCACGTCGCCCCGGCGAAAGCCGGGGCTGCCTCGCGCAAGTGCGGAGCGAGTGCCCCATAACGAAACGGCTCCGGCCTTCGCCGGGGTGACGGTCATTTGGGTGGGCGAACCGTCCCCACCTGGTCTGGGGTTCCGTCAAACGGCCCCTTAACGAACGAAGGAAATTATCATGCGTCATCGCGTAGGCGGTCGTAAACTGCAGCGTACCTCGGCACATCGCATTGCGTTGTTCCGCAACATGTCCGCTGCCCTCATCAAGCACGAGCAGATCACCACCACCGTCGCCAAGGCGAAGGAACTGCGTCCTTACGTTGAAAAGCTGATCACGCTGGCGAAGAAGGGTGGCCTGTCCAACCGTCGCCTGGCGCACGCCCGGCTGCTCGACGATGCGCAGCTGGTTAAGCTGTTCGACGTTCTGGCGACGCGCTATGCCGATCGTAACGGCGGCTACACCCGCATCATCAAGGCCGGCATCCGCTTGTCGGACGCATCGCCGATGGCGATCATCGAATTCGTCGACCGCGACGTCAGCGCCAAGGGCCAGGATTCGGGCCCGGTGCTGAATGACGGTGAGTATGACGAGGCGGCATGAGCTTAGCGTAGCTAAGCACCGCTTTTCGCCTCGTCCGGCCGACGGCGCATAAAGCGCCGTTCGACGGCGTGGCTTCGCCACGACGCGGATGTAGCGGGTGATGCGATCAAGAGATTGAGAAAGGAGCCGCACTCGGTAGAGTGCGGCTCCTTTTTTCGTTTTGGAGCCCTACATGCGCTTAACCCTGCCGCTGATCGCTCTCGTTCTCGCGGCTCCCGCGCAACTACAGGCCCAGACCATGCAATATCCCGAAACCCGCCGCGTGACCCAGACCGACGAACAGTTCGGCGTGAAGGTCGCCGATCCGTATCGCTGGCTCGAAAACGATGTGCGCACCGATGCCGAGGTCGCGAAATGGGTGGCGGACGAGAATGCCGTCACCAACGCCTATCTGGCGACGCTGCCCGGCCGCGACATCTTTGCGGCGCGGTTGAAGACATTGCTCGATTATGAGCGTTTCGGCGTGCCGGTGAAGAAGGGCGGCCACTATTTCTATACCCACAATAGCGGCCTGCAGAACCAGGCGGTACTGTATGTGCGCGACAGCGTTGACGGTGCCGGGCGGGTGTTGATCGACCCCAATGGCTGGTCGAATGACGGCGCGACCGCGCTCGCCGAGTGGAGCCCGTCCGAGGACGGCAAGAAGCTCGCTTATGCGGTGCAGGATGGCGGCACCGACTGGCGCACGGTCAAGGTCCTCGACGTGGCCACCGGAGCGGTTTCGGACACGATCGAGTGGGTGAAATTCTCCGGCCTGGCCTGGGCTAAGGATGGCTCGGGCTTCTATTATTCGCGCTTCGCAGCACCGGCGGCGGGGGCGAAGTTCCAGGCGCTGAACGAGAACCAGCAAATCTACTTCCACAAGCTCGGCACCGCGCAGGCGGCCGACCCGCTGATCTACGCCACGCCCGAGAGCCCCAAGCTCGGCCACACCGCGCAAGTGACCGATGACGGCAAATGGCTGGTCATCACGACGCATGAAGGCACCGACAACCGCTATCAGATCACCGTCATCGATCTGACCGCGCCCACGCCGGTGCCGCGCACGATCTTCAAGGGGCTGGACTATGAGTGGAGCCTGGCGGGCAATGTCGGCGGGAATTTCTATTGGGTGACCAACAAGAATGCGCCGCGCGGCCGGATCGTCGCGACCAATCTTTACGCGCGCTCGGCCGAAGTGCCCGAGCAGGAACTCGTGGCGCAGGGCAAGGATGTGCTCGCCGGTGCCTCGCTGGTCGGTGGTAAGTTGCTGGTGTCCTACCTCGCCGACGTGAAGAGCGAGATTCGCCGCTACACGCTGGAGGGCAAGCCAGATGGCGTAGTGCCGCTGCCTGGCATCGGCGCGGCCGGGGGCTTTGGCGGCGAGGAGGGCGATCCCGAGACCTTCTTTGCCTTCACCAGCTTCGCCACGCCGACGACGATCTATCGCTATGACGTGACCACCGGGCAGGCGACGCCATGGGCCGCGCCGAAGGTGGCGTTCGATCCGGCGCGTTACACGGTCGAGCAGCGCTTCTACGCGTCGAAGGACGGCACGCAGGTGCCGATGTTCATCGTCCGGCGCAGTGATGTCACCGGACCGGCCCCGACGCTGCTCTACGCTTATGGCGGCTTCAACATTTCGGTGACGCCAGCGTTCTCGGCGACGCGGCTGGCGTGGCTGGAGCAGGGCGGGGTGCTGGCGGTCGCGAACATTCGCGGCGGTGGCGAATATGGCAAGGCGTGGCACGATGGCGGTCGCCTGGCCAACAAGCAGAATGTGTTCGACGACTTCATCGCCGCGGGCGAATATCTGAAGGCGCAAGGCATAACCGGTACGGACCAGCTTGCCATCCAGGGCGGATCGAATGGCGGCTTGCTGGTGGGCGCGGTGACCAATCAGCGGCCGGACCTGTTCGCGGCGGCGCTGCCCGCAGTGGGCGTGATGGATATGCTGCGCTTCGACCGCTTCACCGCCGGGCGCTATTGGGTCGATGACTATGGCTATCCCTCGAAGGAAGCCGATTTCAAGACGCTCTACGCCTATTCGCCCTATCACAATATCCGCGCGGGCAAGGCGTACCCGGCGATCCTGGCCGAGACCGCCGATACCGACGACCGCGTCGTGCCGGGGCATACCTTCAAATATACTGCGATGCTGCAATCGCTCGATCTGGGGCCGAAGCCGCGGCTGGTGCGGATCGAGACGCGCGCAGGCCATGGCTCGGGCAAGCCGACCGACAAGGTGATCGCCGAAACCGCCGACGCCTGGGCGTTCGCGGCGAAGTGGACGGGGCTGACGGTCAAGCCGGTCGAGTAAGCCGCGCGGCAGGGTGGGGGGAGGCTTACCCCTCCCGCCACACCAGCAATTGGTTGCCGTCATGCACCCCGGCGATCCGCACCGGGGTGCCCGCTGGAAGATCGAGCGGCGTGTCGAACGGATAGAATTGCGCACCCCAATGCGATTTGGCGGCGGGGCCCGGGCGGTTCTCATAGGTGCCCTCGGCGTCGAGATCGAGCCGGATCCACTGCACGATCCCGCAGACGGGCGTGCCGTCGCTGACCAGCGTCGTTTCGGCACGGTGCGGCTCGCGCGCGGCCTTGCCGGTGAAATCGAACGCCAACAAGGCGGCGGGCGCGCTGTGTAGTGAGAGCGTCGCGTCGCTGACTGCGACGTTGCGCGGCACCTGCGCCAGCGTGTTGAACCCGTCGAGATCGAACCCGGCGACCTCCGCCATGTGGGTTTGAGCCGCTCCGCTCCAATTGGCCAACGCGACCATCACTGCGCCGCCCTGTGGGATCATCTGCCCGCCGGGAGCCAGCAACCGCGATGCCGCATCCGCCAGCGTGTTCAGCACACCTTCGGCGAGCAGGTTGTTCGAGACGATTTCGGACACGATCACATCGGCGCGGCCCTCGAGATCGGATTCGAGATCAAGTTCGGTCGAATTGCCGGTGACGACGCGAATACGGTCGGCATAGCCATTGGCGGCGACGATGCGCGTCGCGGAATCGGCGATTGCGGGGTTTTCCTCGCACGCAACAACGCGCCCCGCGCCGGCGCGCGCGGCCATCATCGACAGCAGGCCGCTGCCCGCGCCGATATCGAGCACATGCGTGCCCGGCGTCACCGCTCGCCGGATTGCGGCATCGAAAGCGGCGTTGCGCGGTTCGTCGCGCAGCATATTGAAATGCCAGCGCGGCACGCTTTGCCCAATCAATTGCTGAGTGCGCGCGGCGACCTCCCCGTCATCGGGGGCGAGCGCGCGGGCTTCGGTCGCCAGCGGAAAAACCCGGCCGCGCAGTCCGATCTTCGATGCAAGCCCGGCGAGCGCGGCGAGTTTGCGCCCGTCCCGCCCGGCGGCCTCCACCATCGGTTCGAAACCGGCGCGCGCTACCGCTTTCATGCCTCGCTTGTTGTTCATGCCGTTTCCAAAGCTCTTCCCCCGCCGCGCGTATCTGCTATCTGGCCGCATGACCCATCAGACCGACTCCATCCTCATCGTCGATTTCGGCAGCCAGGTAACGCAATTGATCGCGCGGCGCGTGCGTGAGGCTGGCGTCTACAGCGAGATCGCTCCCTTCACCACCGCCGATGCGGCCTTCGCCCGGATGAGCCCCAAAGGCGTGATCCTCTCGGGCAGCCCGGCTTCGGTTCTGGAGGAAGGATCGCCGCGTATCCCGCAGGCGATTCTCGATAGCGGCGTGCCGATCATGGGCATTTGCTATGGCCAGCAAGTGCTGATGCACCAGTTGGGCGGCAGCGTGACGCTCGGCGAAAGTGGCGAGTTCGGTCATGCCGTAATCGAAGTGACCGACCATTGCGCGCTGTTCGACGGCGTGTGGCAGCCGGGCGAAAAGCACACTGTGTGGATGAGCCATGGCGACAAGGTGACCGCGCTCGCCCCCGGCTTCCGCCCGGTCGCGGTCAGCCCCGGTTCGCCGATCGCGGTCGTCGCGGACGAAGCGCGCAAATATTACGCCACGCAATTCCACATGGAAGTGGCGCACACGCCCGATGGCGCCAAGCTGATCGCCAATTTCGCGCGGCACGTCTGCGGCCTGACCGGTGACTGGACGATGGCCGAATTCCGCGCCGCCAAGATCGCCGAGATCCGCGCGCAGGTGGGCAAGGGGCGGGTGATTTGCGGCCTGTCGGGCGGTGTCGACAGTGCGGTCGCCGCCGTGTTGATCCATGAGGCGATTGGCGCGCAACTCACCTGCGTGTTCGTCGATCACGGCCTGATGCGCAGCGGCGAGGCCGAGCAAGTCGTCTCGCTGTTCCGCAACCATTACAACATCCCGCTGGTGCATGTGGATGCCGAGGCGACCTTCCTCGAAGGGCTGGCGGGCGTCACCGATCCCGAGGCCAAGCGCAAGTTCATCGGCGCGGCGTTCATCGATATCTTCGAGGCCGAGGCCAAAAAGGTGGGCGGGGCCGATTTCCTCGCGCAAGGCACGCTCTACCCCGACGTGATCGAAAGCGTGAGCTTCACCGGTGGCCCGTCGGTGACGATCAAGAGCCACCACAATGTCGGCGGCCTGCCCGCGCGGATGAACATGCAGTTGGTCGAGCCGCTGCGCGAACTGTTCAAGGACGAAGTGCGCGCGCTGGGCCGCGAATTGGGGCTGACCGAAGCGTTTGTCGGGCGGCATCCGTTCCCCGGGCCGGGCCTCGCGATCCGCATTCCGGGCGAAGTGACCAAGGAACGCTGCGACATCCTGCGCAAGGCCGATGCGATCTATCTCGAGGAAATCCGCGCGGCGGGCCTCTACGACACGATCTGGCAGGCGTTCGCGGTGCTGCTGCCGGTGCGCAGCGTCGGCGTGATGGGCGACGGGCGCACCTATGACAATGTGCTGGCGCTGCGCGCCGTCACCTCGACCGATGGCATGACCGCCGAGGCATTCCAGTTCCCGGGTGACTTCCTGCCGCGCGTGGCGACGCGGATCGTCAACGAGGTCAAGGGCATCAACCGCGTTACCTATGACTATACGAGCAAGCCGCCCGGCACGATCGAGTGGGAATGATTTCTGCCCCTCCGACAGTATCCGTTTGTACGCTCCAACACGACATAAAACATTGAAATATAACGATAATCGTATCAGCGTCTATCGCTCTCTATCGAGGGGCATTGCTCCGATTTGACGGTATAGCAGACGGTATGGGGAAACTTGTCCGACCTGGGATTTTGCGATACCGTCAGGGTTAAGAGAGCTGCTGACGGTATTTTTTCTGGCACTAGAAGGCTGATATAAAACGGGAATCATGCTTCTAGCATCACCTGTTTTGGCCTGACGGTATAATTGGCGCCTCTCTCCAGTTTTTGCACGGTTTTGGAGGCCCCCATGCTCACTGACGCTGCGATTAAGGCACTGAGATCACAGAAAAAATTATACAAGGTGAGCGATCGTGACGGTATGTACGTTGTGGTGCAGCCGTCGGGGGCGATCGTGTTCCGATATGACTACCGCCTCAACGGACGTCGCGAGACGCTGACGCTCGGCCGATACGGCCCAGATGGCCTCTCGCTTGCCAGGGCTCGCGAGAAGCTGATCGATGCGAAGCGGGCCATTTCAGAGGGCCGGTCCCCTGCTCAAGAGAAGCAGCATCACAAGCGGCGGCTGAAGGAGGCGAAGCGGTTCGGCGAGTTCGGCGAAAAATGGTTCCAGGAGTCGCGCATGGCAGAGAGTACACGCGCCATGCGGCGCTCGATCTATGAGCGCGACATCTTGCCGACGTTTCGAAACAGGCTTCTGACAGAGATCATGCCCGACGATCTCCGCATGATGTGCGGGAAAGTGAAAGAACGCGGGGCTCCAGCCACGGCCGTCCATGTGCGGGACATCGTGAAGCTGATCTTTGCGTTCGCGATCTTGCATGGCGAGAAGGTCGCGAATCCGGCAGATGAAGTTGGGCCCGCGTCCATCGCGACCTTCGTATCGAAAGACCGTTCGCTGTCTCCTGCGGAGATACGCATCATGCTCGGTCAACTCGAGCATGTACCGACCCTGCCGACTGTAAGGCTGGGGATGAAGCTCTTCCTTCTGACGATGGTCCGGAAAAGCGAACTGCAGGACGCGACTTGGGATGAGGTCGATTTCGAGAACGCCGTCTGGGCGATACCCAAGGAGCGAATGAAGCGGTCGAAGGCACACAATGTCTACCTGTCACAGCAGGCCGTCGACATCTTCATCGCCCTGAAAACTTGCGCGGGCAACTCGCGGTATGTCCTTCCGTCGCGATATGACGCTGACGCTCCGATGTCGCGGGCGACGTTCAACCGGATCACGACCGCAGTCGTTGTCAGAGCGAAAAAGGAGGGGCTGCCACTCGAATCCTTCACTGTTCACGATCTTCGACGCACAGGCTCGACCCTGTTGAATGAGCTCGGCTTCAACAGTGACTGGATCGAGAAGTGCCTGGCGCACGAAGACGGAAGGTCCTCGCGGGGTGTCTACAACAAGGCGGAGTACGAGCATCAACGCCGGCACATGATGCAGGAGTGGTCCAATCTGGTGGACGCCTGGGTCTTGGGGCGGAAGTATGTTCCGACTTTGCTCCCCGCCACGATGGAGCTGCTTGAGCTTGAGCCTAGTGTTTGACGGGCCGCGAACGGCGCAATCTCACATCGGGACAGGGAGCGCGCTTAGCGGTGTTAGCCCGAGAGGCGTGGCGTCGAGTGTCGAGCCAGGCTTCGACCTCTGCTAAGTCCCAGACGACGCAGCGCGAGGTGAGATAGAAGCGCTGCGGGAACTCTCCTCGCTGCTCCATATCGTAGATCGTGCTGTCTGAGCTGCTGCCGGTTTCGTGGACACCAAGATAAGGTGTTTTCGGAACCGGAGGGTGTAGATGCAACGACGGAAGTTCAGCCGAGAGTTCAAGCTCGAGGCGGTGAAGTTGGTCCGAGATCGCGGCG
>Ga0207885_100059_pt1 | contig 71627 bp, 66 predicted proteins | sample LinPmetageLP31_FD_184047 | JGI IMG/M metagenome (GOLD analysis project Ga0207885, IMG submission 184047) | Marine viral communities from the Pacific Ocean - LP-31 (SPAdes) | ecosystem: Environmental > Aquatic > Marine > Oceanic | place: Pacific Ocean | collected 2009-08-23 | reverse complement strand
TCGCCCGGCTATTCGTACGAGCACGCCGCCGATCAGGAGCATTTCCTGACGCGCGAGCGCACCAAGAACTTCTTCCGTGATGTGTTCCGGAAAGGTGATGGCGGCAAGGCGTGGACCTTCACCAACTCGCCCTTGTTCCTCGATTTCCTCGCAGGCAACCAGACCTATGAATGCACGCCGTGGTCGATGCCGCTGCGCACCGTCTTCGGCTGGCAGAAGCCATGCTATCTGGTCGGCGAAGGCTATGTCGACACCTTTGCCGAGCTGATGGAAGGCACCGACTGGGATCAATATGGCGTCGGCAAATATGAAAAGTGCTCGAACTGCATGGTGCATTGCGGGTTCGAGGGCACGGCGGCGAGCGACTCGATCCGCCATCCGCTGAAGATGTTCGCGATCGGCCGCAACGGCGTGCGCACCGAAGGTCCGATGGCCCCCGATATCGACCTGTCCAACGCCCGCAAGGCGAGCGACGTCCACTCGCTACACGTCGAGCGTGAACTCGCGAAGATCAAGGCCGCCGATCCCGAGGGCTTCAAGCGCACCCAGCGCGCGGCGTAGCGCACTGAACGCTGCCCCCGCCTCCCGCCCGGTGCGGATCAGCGCGGGGAGTTGCGCCGGGTTGCGCGCGAGCGAGGCAAGGATCGCGCCGAGCGCGACGCCGCCATCGGGTTTCATGCCGACCAGAGCGGCGGGGGGCAGCGCGTGATCGGCGCTGTCCGAGATCGTGCGCAGAATCGCGAACGGGAGGTTGTGGCGCGCGGCGACGCGGGCGGCGATGTGCGATTCCATGTCGACCGCGATCGCGCCAGTGTGTGCATGGAGCGCGGCTTTTTCGGTTGCGGAGGCGATGATCTGGTCCGCGCCGACCACGGTGCCGGGGTGAGCATTGGGGAGCGCTGCTGCCAGCCACTCGACCAATCCACCACCCCGGCGAAGGCCGGGGCCTAGTCGCGAAGGTGGCTGTGGCGACGGACAGCGCTCGATACGCTCTGACGCTGCAACTGGGCCCCGGCCTTCGCCGGGGCGGTGGGAGATATGGAGATCGCCGACCACCACATCCCCTGCCCGCAAGGCTGGATCTAGCGCGCCCGCGACACCGCACGACAGCACCGCGGAAACGCCGCCCGCCGCGGCTTCCAGTTCCCGCTCCAGCCGCGCCGCATCGCCGCCGCCCGCCACCACGACCAAGCCCGGCCGCGCGATGATCGCCGCCTCGCGCGTCAGCCCGCAGGCGACGAGGATCGTCACATTCCGAACGCCGGACGCGGATCGTTCGAGCGCTTCAGATTGCGATAGCGCGCCACCGCCCAGAGCGGGAAATAGGCCGGATAACCGTGATAGCGCAGGTAGAAGACGCGCGGAAAACCGCCGCCGGTATATTTCTCCTGCCCCCACAGCCCATCGGCGGCCTGGGTCGCGATCAGATGGCGGATGCCGCGTTCGACCGCGGGATGATCGACCTTGCCTGCTGCCATCAGCGCAAGCAGCGCCCAGCCGGTTTGCGAGGCGGTCGAGGGTGCCGGGGTATAGCCCTTGTAATCGAGCGCATAGCTCTCGCAATCCTCACCCCAGCCGCCGTCGAGATTCTGGATGTGGATCAGCCAGTCGGCGCCCTTGCGCACCATCGGATGCTTCGCATCGAGCCCGACGGCGTTCAGAGCGCACAGTACCGACCAGGTGCCGTAAATGTAATTCACCCCCCAGCGCCCGAACCAGCTGCCATCGGGCATCTGTTCCTTCTCCAGGAAGGCCAGCGCCGCCTTCATCCGGGGCGTATCGGTCTCGCCCAATTGCGCCAGCATCGACACCACGCGCGCGGTGACGTCGCTGGTGGGTGGGTCGAGCAACGCGCCATGATCGGCAAAGGGGATGTTGTTGAGATAATGATAGCTGTTGTCGGCATCGAACGCGCCCCAGCCGCCATCCTTGCTTTGCAGCCCGACGGTCCATTCGACCCCGCGCGCGATCGATTCGTCATAGACGGCAGGCGCGCGGTCCTTGGCGCGGTCCATCGCCATCACCACCACGGCGGTATCGTCGAGATCGGGGTAATGCGCGTTATTATATTGGAAGGCCCAACCGCCGGGGCGGACATCGGGCTTTTCGTCGGCCCAGTCGCCCTTCACGTCGAGCACTTGCAGCGGCTTCAGCCACGCCAGCCCCGCCGCCGCGCGCGCCTCGGCCTCCTCGCCGCCCACTTCCAGCATCGCGTGCGAGGCGAGCGCGGTATCCCAGACGGGCGAGACGCACGGCTGGCAATAAGCCTCGTCGTCCTTGACCACGAGCAACTTCTCGACCGATTCGCGCGCCAGCGCCCGCGCAGGATGATCCTCCGGATAGCCCAGGCAATCGAACATCATCACGCTGTTGGCCATCGCCGGATAGATCGCGCCCAGCCCGTCCACGCCATTCAACCGCTCGGTCACGAAGGTGACGCAGGCGTCGATCGCGCGCTGGCGCGTGCCCTTGGGCCAGAGCGGCTCGACGCCCTTCAGCACGACGTCGAGGCCATTGAAGAAGGTCGTCCACGCCTGCTTGGTCCCCGCCGCCTTGCTGACCAGCTTGGCGCGCTTGGTCGTGTAAAGTTCGTCGACCAGCACGCCCGAGGGATTGCGCGCCACCGGCTTTTTGGCTGCCAGCACCAGCAGCGGCACGATCACCGTGCGCGCCCAATAGGACATTTTGGAGAGATGCACCGGGAACCAGCGCGGCAGCAGGATCAGCTCGACCGGCAGCGTCGGCACCGCGCTCCACGGCCCCGCGCCGAACAGCGCCAACTGGATGCGCGTGAAGACGTTGGCAGCCGCCGCCCCGCCCGCTTTGTGGATCGCCGTGCGCGCTTGCACCATGTGTGGCGCATCGATCGAATCGCCGATCATCTTGAGCGCGAAATAGGCCTTTACGCTGGCGCTCACATCGAAGGCACCGCCATGGAACAGGCCCCAGCCATGATGCGTCGGCGACTGTATGCGGCGCAGGTACACGCCGATCTTGCGCTCGATCTCCGCATCGCGCGGTTCGCCCAGATAGTGGCGGAGCAGCACATATTCGGCCGGAATGGTGGCATCGGCCTCCAGCTCGAACACCCAATGCCCGTCCGCATTCTGCAACCCGCCCAGCGCCGCCGCCGCCTTGCTCGCGGTAGCGTCGGCTTCGTCCAGGAGGGCGCTGCGGTCTATCGTATCGATGCTCATGCCCGCGCCTTAGCCGAGTCGGGCACCCCGCGCCAAGCGGGCAGCAGTCTCGCCCGATCGCAGTGCCCCTTCGATCGTCGCGGGCAGCCCGGTTTGCGTCCAGTCTCCCGCCAGAAACAGGTTGCGCCAGCGCGTGGCGGCGGGCGGACGCTTGGCGTCCTGTTCGGGCGTCGCGGCGAAAGTGGCGCGCTTTTCCTTGACGATCTGCCATGGTGGCAGCGTCGGCGGAAGACCGTGAATCGCGGCGATATCCGCCCAGAAGGTCGCGGCGAGGTCTGCGCGGTCGGTATCGACCAGATGGTCCGCCGCACTGACCGTTACCGAGATGCGATCCTCAAACGAGAAGATCCATTCCGCCGTGCCGCCAATGACGCCGATCATCGGCGCGACGCCCGCCGGCGGGGTGTAGGCAAAGTGCGCGTTGACGATCGCGCGGAAATCATCGGGCACGGTGAGGTCGGGCACCAGCGCCGCAGCAACCCACGGCGGCACCGCCAGGATAATGCTCTCGTCCGCTGCGACCGCCTCTTCGCCGCTCCCGAAATCGAGTGCGACGACGCGATCCTCGGCAAAGCGCAAGGCCCGCAGCCGCCGCCCGAGCGTCAGGGTGGTGCCCTGCCGCTCCAGCCACGACACCGCCGGATCGACGAACGCCGCCGCCAGCGTCGGCTCGGCGATGCGCGGCCGCATCGCGCGCCCGCCTTTGCCGAGCGTCTCGCGGATCACGGCGGCGGCGAGGCGCGCCGATCCGCTGGCGACCGCGGTGTTGAGCACGGCGAGCAGCACGGGCTCGATCAATTTGTCCCACACCGCACCACGCGGATCGATCCGGTCGCCCACCGTCTGCCCCGGCGCGCCAGTCAACAGCCCCGCCAGCCGCAGATAATCGCCCGCGCGCGTACCGGGCACCCGGCGGCCATCGCGGAAGATCCACCAGGGCAGCGGCCCATCATTGAAGCGCACCGCCCAGCGCGCACCGCTGCGCCGGTCGACGAAGGGGAAATCGGCGTGGAGCGGCCCGCTCAGCCGATCACTCGCGCCGATCGTCGCGAGATAGTCGGCCACCGCGCGATTGCCCGACAGCACCAGATGGTTGCCATTGTCGATCGTTCGCCCAAGCTGCGGATCGTGATAGCTGCGGCAACGCCCGCCGGCTTGCGCCGCGCCATCGACCAGCTCCGCGCGGTGCCCGGCGCGCGCGAGATCGACGGCGGCAGCAAGCCCCGCCATCCCGGCCCCGACGATCCGGACCCGACCGATAGAACCCTCGCGCTTCAACGGAACAGGCTGAGCCGCAACACGGTGAACAGCAATGCGGCCTTGTTGACCTTGATCCGCTCGCGCGGTGGTGCCCAGCCCATCGCCTCCATCCGCACCAGGATGGGCGCGTACACCGCAGCCATCAAGCGGGGTGCCAACAAATGCCCACGCGGCCGCTTAGCCAAAATCGCCTCGGCGGCCTTAAAATGCTCATGCGCGCGCGCTGCCAGCACGCGCGCCGCGGCATCCACGCGCACATCGCCGACGACGGAAAAAGGGTCGCCCAACGGGATACCCGCCGCCTGCAACGGCTCCAGCGGCAGATAGACGCGTCCGATCGCGGCATCTTCATCGACGTCGCGCAGGATGTTGGTGAATTGCAGCGCCAAGCCTAGATGGTGCGCCAGCGCGATGCCGGTCTCCTCCTCCATGCCGAAGATCTTGACCGACAACCGCCCCACCGCCGAAGCGACGCGGTCGCAATAGAGATCGAGCTCGGCCATGGGCGGGAAGCGGACATCCTCGGCGACATCCATCGCCATGCCGTCGATCACCGCCAGGAAATCGGCCTTGTCGAGCGCGAAGCGGCGCACCGCCTCCGCCACCAGCGCCGCTTGCCCCGCATCGCCACCGGCATAGAGCGATTCGATATCGGCGCGCCACGCCTCCAGCGCCGCCGCACGCACCGGGCGATCGCCAATCTCGTCATCGGCAATGTCGTCGACCGCGCGGCAAAAGGCATAGACGGCGTACATCGCCTCGCGCTGCGCCTTCGGCAGCACGCGCATCCCGGCATAGAACGAACTGCGCGAGACTTGCGCCTGAAGTTGGGCGGGTGTCGCCTTGGGATTCATGAGCGTCCCTTAACCACTTGCCGTGCCGCCGCCAACGTTGCGAGCCCAAGCGCCTCGGGCGCGCGGTGGTGGACCCGTTCGGACAGCGGATCGCGGACTTTCAAACGCGCGGTCAGGCTGGCGGCGAGGCGGTGGATGATCGCCACCTCTATTCCCAACCGACGATCGCGAATCGCGGCGGCAAAGCCTGCCGACTGCGCGAGCAATACCCCAGATCGCGCGGCCAGATCGCGGATCACCGCGCGCAATGCCGGGGTCGCGGTCGTCGCACCCAAATCCTCCACCGTTGCGCCATGGGCTGCCATCACGTCCGCAGGAAGATACACCCGTCCGATCGCGCGGTAATCCTTGCCGCAATCCTGCGTGTGGTTGATGACTTGCAGCGCGGCGCACAACGCATCCGACGCCGCCCAGGTCGCGTGGTCCTCGCCATGCACGTCCAGCACATAGCGGCCGACCGGCATCGCCGAGTAGCGGCAGTAGTCGAGCAACGCCGCCCAATTGGCATAGCGATCGACCGTGCAATCGCGCTCGAACGCCACCAGCAGGTCGAGCGCGTGCTGCGGGCTCAGCCCATGCGATTCCATCGTTGCGCGCAATGCGACCGAATGCGCATCGCTATCCTCGGTGCCGAGAATCGTCGCGCGCATCGCGGCGAGGAGTGTCAGCTTCTCGTCGGCGGAGGCGGCGGCATTGTCGGCCACATCGTCGGCCGCGCGCGCGAAATGGTAGAAGGCCATCACTGGCGCGCGATGCTCGCGCTTCAACAGCACCGAGGCGACGGGAAAATTCTCGTCCTTATGCCCCTTGCCCGAGGCAAGCGCGGTGGCGGTGGTCGCGGTGCTCATGCCGACAGATCCGCCTGAACGCGGCCCTTCCACAAGCCCCCGCGTCCGCGCCCGTGCTGCCACGCCGACAGCAGCGTGCAGCCTGCATAAAAGGTTGCGATCAACGGCAAGGCAGGTCCCCAAAGTGGCGAACGACGGTAAAATTGCAGCATCGGCTGGAACAGCAGCGCCATGATAGCCCAGGCCGCCAGCGCTGCATAATGCGCCGCGCCCCGCGCGAAAATCGCCAGCACCGGCGGCGCGAGATAGGTCAGCGCGAGCCCGAGCGTGGTGCCCGCCAGCAGCCACGGCGAATAGCGAAGCTGGGCGTAGGCAGAACGCGAGATCATCGCCGCGACCGAGCCCCAAGTGTCGTAACGCCGGATGCTGACGGCGCGATCGGTCAGGCCGAGCCACACCGCCCCCTGCTGCTTCATCAAGGCCCCGAACGCGCAATCGTCGATCAAGGCGGAACGCACCGCCGCAATCCCGCCTGCCGCTGCCAGCGCGCGGCGCTGCACCAGCATCACCCCGCCCGCAGCGGCACCGAGGCCGCGCCCGCGCCGGTTCACCGTGGCGAAGGGGTAGAGCATCTGGAAAAACCACACGAACGCCGGGATCAGCGCACGCTCGGCCAGGCTCTCGCAGCGCAATCGCGCCATCAACGAGACCAGCACGCGGTCATCCGCCACCGCGCGCGTGACCAGGCTGCGCACGCTGTCCGGCGCGTGGGCGATGTCGGCGTCGGTCAGCAGCAGATAGTCGGGCGCGTCGCCCGCAGCGGCGATGCCTTGCGAGACGGCCCACAATTTCCCCGTCCAGCCCGCTGCGAGCGGCGCGCCGGTGACGACCTGCAACCGCTCCGACCCGACCGTGCGGGCGATCTCTGCGGTACCGTCGCTGCTCGAATCGTCGACGAGGATGATGCGGAAGTCGCCGGGATAATCCTGCGCGGCGAGACTGGCGATCGACTCGGCGATCACCTCGGCTTCGTCACGCGCGGGCACGACGGCGACGACGGTGGGCCATGCCCTCTCTTCTACTCCCCTCCCTGGAAGGGAGGGGTTGGGGGTGGGTTGGCCCGTGGAGAGCGCGACGCCTGCCTTAGGCCGACCCACCCCCGGCCCCTCCCTTTCAGGGAGGGGAGGAAGGTCCGGGAGGGGAGGAACACGATCATCCCGCTCCCGCGTCAGCCAGAAGCCGTCACGACCGAGCGCCAGCCCGATCCAGATCAGCAGGGATAACGTGGCAATCCCGAGCGCGATCACGCGAGCATCCCCGCTTGCCGGAACCATGCGACCGCATCCTCCAGCGCCGCACGATAGGGCCGCGCGTGGTACCCGAGTTCGGCCTCCGCCTTCGCACTCGAATAATACATGTCGTGTGCGGCCATGCGCAGCGCGTCCAGCGTCAGGAACGGCTCCTTGCCCGTCACCCGCGCGATCTGTTCATTCACCCAGGCCAGCGGAAAAAGCGGCGCTCTCGGGATTTGCACCGTCGGTGCCTTGCGCCCGACGATCGCCGCGACGTCCGCCAGCATCTGGCGCAGCGAGACGTCCTGCCCGCCCAGCACATAACGCTCGCCGATCCGCCCGCGCGTCATCGCCGCGATATGGCCCTCGGCCACGTCATCGACATGGACGAGGTTGAGCCCGCTCTCGACGAACGCGGGCATTCGGCCCGAGGCGGCCTCGACGATAATTCGGCCGGTCGGCGTCGGTCGCGCATCGCGCGGGCCGATCGGGGTCGAGGGATTGACGATCACCGCAGGCAACCCCTGCTGCGCGACCATCGCCTCGACCAGTCGCTCTGCCACCACCTTGCTGCGCTTATAGGCACCGACGGCCTGTTCGGGCGTCGCCGGGCGCGTTTCGTCGGACGGTTTGCCGTGGTCGGGCCGCAGCGTCGCCACGCTGCTGGTATAGACGATTCGTTCGACCCCGGCGGCCAGCGCCGCTTCCATCACCGTGCGCGTGCTGGCGAGGTTGTTGCGGACAATCTCCTCGGGGTCGGGGGCCCAGATCCGGTAGTCGGCAGCGACGTGATAGAGGTGCGCCACACCCGCCATCGCCCGCGCCATCGCAGCGGCATCGCGCGCGTCGCCCTCGACCAGTTCGCCCGGAAAATCGGTGAGATTGGTGCGCGCGCTGCTCGCCCGCGCCAACCCGCGCACGTGCGCGCCGTCCGCCGCCAGCCGCCGCGCGACGGCCGAGCCGACAAATCCGGAGACGCCGGTAACAAGTATGATGGGTCGATCGGTCAAGCAGCCTCCAGTGGCGGTGGCTTTAGTGCGAAGGCGCGCAAGAGCAAATACCACGGGCCACCGCACACGCAGAAAGGGCCGATCCGGCGCAAACATGACAGCTTTTTCATATCGGTGTGCCTATACCGGTCACCCGCGCGGCGTTACGAGGGAGGCATCGTGACCCACATTCTGCAGAATATCGGTACGGCGCTAGGCTGGCTGGCGATCGTGCTGGCGATGTTCGGCATCGTCTATTCGCTGGCCGCAGCGTTCGTATTCCGGCGCTTTTTCGCCGCCGCCAGATCGGCCCCTGCCCGCACCGAAGCCGTCACCCTGCTCAAGCCGCTCTACGGGGCCGAACCCCGCCTGCTGGACAATCTCGCCACCTTCCTGACCCAGGACCATGCCGGACCGCTGCAATTGGTGTGCGGTGTGCAGCGCGCAGACGATCCGGCGATCGCTGTGGTCGAGGCGCTGAAAGCCGCCTATCCGCACGCCGATATCGATCTGGTCATTGACGCGACGATGCACGGTGCCAGCGGCAAGCTGTCCAACCTCATCAACATGGACCGCGCCGCGCGCCATCCCATCGTGATTCTGAGCGACAGCGACATCGCGGTCGCGCCCGACTATATCGCGCAACTGCTCGCCACGCTCGACGATCCTGCGGTGGGCGCGGTGACCTGCATTTATTCGGGGCGCGGCGATGCCGGTTTCTGGTCGCGCATGGTCGCCGCCGGCGTGACGTATCAATTCATGCTGGGGGTCGCCTTCGGGGTGTCGAATCGTCTGGCCGCGCCGTGCATGGGATCGACCATCGCGCTCACGCGCGAGACGCTCGACCGGATCGGCGGCTTCGAACGCTTCGCCGACGTGCTGGCCGACGATTATGCCATCGGCGAGGGCGTGCGGGCGCTGGGCCTGCGTGTGGCGGTGCCGCCGATTCTGGTCACGCACGCCTGCGACGAAACCAGCCTGACGCAACTGTGGCGACATGAACTGCGCTGGGGAGCAACGGTGCGCGACGTCGCTTTCGGTCCCTATGTCGGCATCGTGATCGGCTTGCCCTTCCCCACTGCCTTGCTGGCTGCGCTTTATGCGCCACAGTTCGGGCTTTCGCTCGCACTTGCAGCAGTAATTGCGCGGTTGGTGGTTGTGCGCAACGTCGATGCGGCAGTAGGGGGGCAGATCGCACCGCTGTGGATGGCGCTGCTGCACGATGTCCTTGCCTTTGCGGTGTATATCGCGAGCTTCTTCGTGCGGTCGGTTGATTGGCGCGGTGCAACACTTAAAATGAAGACGGACGGCCGCATTGTTTCGGCCTCCACGGAGCAACGAGCATGATGCGGACCCTTTTCCTCCAGGCACCCTCTTTCGATGGGTATGACGGCGGTGCCGGGGCGCGCTACCAGATGAAGCGCGAGGTCAAATCCTTCTGGTATCCGACGTGGATCGCCCAGCCGGCGGCGATGATCGAGGGATCGAAGCTGATCGACGCGCCCGCGCATGATCAGTCGTGGGACGATATCGCGCACGAGTTCGACGACCGCGATCTGGTCATTCTCCACACCTCGACGCCGAGCTTCAACCAGGACATCCGCACCGCGCGGCTGATCAAGGAGCGCAACCCGAAGATCATCGTCGCCTTTGTCGGTGCCAAGGTGATGATCGAGGACAAGGCCAGCCTGGAGGCGTGCGAGGCGATCGACCTCGTCTGCCGCGAGGAATATGATTTCACTTGCGTCGAACTGGCCGAGGGCCGCCCCTTTGCCGAAATCGACGGCATCACGTGGCGCGCGCCCGACGGCACGATCGTGCGCAACAAGGACCGCGCGCAGATCGAGGACATGGACGTTCTCCCCATGGTCTCGCCCATCTACAAGCGCGATCTCGACACGTCGAAATATTATGGCGGCTATCAGCGCCACCCGTACGTCAGCTTCTACACCGGGCGCGGCTGCAAGAGCCGCTGCACCTTCTGCCTTTGGCCGCAAACGATCAGCGGGCACCGCTATCGCCACCGCAGCGTTCCCAAAGTGATCGAGGAAGTGAAATATATCCTCGCGGAAATGCCCGAGGTGAACGAGATCTTCTTCGACGACGATACGCTCGCCGATGCGCACGATTTCGTCGTCGAGCTGTCGGGTGAGCTGCGCAAGCTCGGCTTCGGCACGCCGGGTTTCCGCGTCACCTGGGGCTGCAACGCCAAGGCGAACGTGCCGCAGCCGGTGCTAAAGGCGATGAAGGAAGGCGGCTGTCGCGTGCTGCTCGTCGGCTATGAAAGTGGCAATCAGCAGATTTTGCACAACATCAAGAAGGGGCTGCGCACCGATGTCGCGCGGCAGTTCACCAAGGATGCGCACGCGCTCGGCCTGACCATCCACGGCACCTTCATCCTCGGCCTGCCCGGCGAGACGCTGGAGACGATCGAGGAGACGATCAACTACGCCAAGGAAATCAACCCGCACACGATCCAGGTGTCGTTGGCGGCACCGTATCCGGGCACCTTCCTGTACAAGCAGGCGACCGAAAATGGCTGGTTCGACAGCTCGCACGATCTGCTGACCGATGGCGGCAACCAGATCGCGCAACTCAGCTATCCACATCTCTCCTCGGCGGTGATTTTCGAGAAGGTGGAGGAGTTCTACAAGCGCTTCTATTTCCGCCCGTCGAAGATCTGGGAAATCGTCCGCGAGATGCTGACCGACTGGGACATGATGAAGCGCCGCCTGCGCGAAGGCGTCGAGTTCTTCGACTTCCTGCGTCGCCGCAAGGAAGCTGCATAAGGCACGGCCATGACCACGCTTGCCGGAATGACCGTGAATGAGCGGATCGCCGCGACCGGTCGCGAAGAAGCCTGGGATGCGGCCGTGCGGGCCGGCGACCGCGACGCGATGATCGCGCTGCTGCGCCGAGTCGCCGTCGCCAGCCCCGGCAATGTTGCGGACGCGGTGTTGGCCGACCCCGAATTTTACGGGTTTCCCCGGCGGTGAAGACCGCGATCATCACCGCCGATGATTTCGGCGTGTCGGTCGAGGTCAATCGCGCGGTCGAACAAGCGCACCGCGAGGGCGTGCTGACCGTCACCAGCCTGATGGTGACCGGCGATGCCGCCGCCGATGCGGTGGAGCGCGCGCACGCGACGCCGACGCTTGGCGTCGGGCTGCACGTCGCGCTGGCCGAAACCCCGCCCGCGCTTCCACCGTCGCAAATCCCGGATCTGGTCGACGAGCGCGGGCAGTTCCGCATCGAATCGCTCCCGGTCGCGTTGGCGCTGCTGGCCAGGGCATCGGTGCGCCGCCAGTTGGAGGCCGAGATCGAGGCGCAGTTCGCGCTGTTCGAGGACACCGGACTGCCGCTCGACCATGTCAATTCGCACAAGCACATGCATCTGCACCCGGTGATCGGGGCGACGCTGCTGAAGGTCGGGCTGCGCCACGGGATGAAGGCGCTGCGCGCGCCGATCGAGGAGCGCGCATCGCTGGCAGCCTTCGAGCCAGTGACTGGGCTCGACATCGCCAAGCCATTCGCGCGCCATATCCAGCGCTCGGGCCGTGCTGCCGGGATGAAGGTGCCCGACCGCACCTTTGGCCTCGCCTGGTCGGGCGCGATGCACGCGGCGCGGTTGCGCGGCATATTGGAGAACCTGCCAGAGGGCGTGAACGAGATCTATCTGCATCCGGCCACCGGAACCTACCCCTTGGCCGCGCCAAGCTATCAATATGAAGCGGAATTGGCCGCGTTGCTGGATCCGCAAGCCCGTTCGATCGTTACGCGTAACGATATCAGATTGGCGCGCTTCGCCGATCTCTAGCGGGAGAAAGGCCCCATGAATTTCATCTCCAAATCGCTTGCCCCCGCATCCCCCGCGCCCGGTACGCCCGTCCCGCTTGGCAGCACCGCCCACAAAATCCTGTTCTGCCGCACGATGCTCGACACGCACGATCCCTATCGCCCTGCGTTGATCGACTGGCCGGTGCTGGACGACGAGACCCGCAACCGGATCGTGTCGCTGCCGATCTGGGACATCGCCGTCGCGACCGAAGGCCGCGCGGGCATGAACGTCAAAACCTATGGCGAGCAGATCAGCGATCCGCTGCTGCGCGACGCGATCGACATGAACGCTTTCGAGGAAAGCCGCCACAAGATCGTGCTGGCCGACATGGTCACCTTTTACGGCATCGAGCTCCAGCCCGAGGAAGAGTATAAACGCCCGCGCGACCCAGAATTCGCGTTCATGCGCACCGGTTTTTCCGAGTGCATCGACAGTTTCTTCGGCTTTGGCCTGTTCAAGATCGCCAAGGATTCGGGTTTCTTCCCGCCCGAACTGGTCGACACGTTCGAACCCGTGATGCGCGAGGAAGGACGGCACATCCTGTTCTTCGTCAATTGGGTGGCGTGGTGGCGGCGCAATATGCCGTGGTGGCGACGCCCCTATTTCGAGCTGAAGGTGTGGACGGTGTGGCTGTTCCTCATCTGGGAACGGATCGACATGGCCAAGGGCATGGGCGAGAACAACACCAAGGCGCAGGAAAACAACTTTACGCTCAACGGCTCCAAGGAACTGGGCGTGGAAATCGAATTTCCCGAACTCGCCGCGATTTGCCTGTCCGAAAACGACCGGCGGCTGTCCGTCTATGACCAGCGGCTAATCCGTCCGAAATTCGTTCCGGGCGCGATCCGTCTGGTATTGCGCCTGATGGGCAAGAAGGCGCTGGCCGCGCGCTGATCGTGCGCCTTCGCGATGGATCGGGGCTTGATCGATTCACGCGAAGGCGCGAAGGCGCGAAGATGGTCGGACCCGCAAGCGCGCAGCGCCCCAGATCCAACGTGAGCGAAGGCGATCGCCTTGCGATGAGCGCGCGCTCTTTGCGCCTTCGCGCCATCGCATGCCCAAATCCGCTGCGGTTCCTTAGCCGAACGCCGATCGCAGTGGCGAAATCATGAACCGCTCCGCCCGGATCGGGCTGCTCGTTGCAACCGTCGTCGGGCTTATCGTCGCTGCAGGCGCAGTCGGCACGGTCGGGCTTGTGCAAGTCGCCGAGGCGATGGCGTCGATCGGCTGGATCGGCATGGCAAGCTTCGTGCTATGGTCGGGCGGCGTGCTCGCCTTGCTCGGCATGGCATGGGTCGCCGTCGCGCCAAGTGAATCCGCTGACCGCTTGTGGCTGTTCGTGTGGGCACGCACCACCCGCGAAGCCGCGACCGATATTCTGCCCTTTTCGCAACTCGGTGGCCTGGTCGTGGGCGCACGAACGCTGGCCGCATTCGGCGTGCCGCAGCCGGTGATCTACGCCTCGATGATCGCCGATTTGACGACCGAGATGGCCGCGCAACTGATCTTCACGCTGTTCGGGGTGGGGGTGTTGCTGCTGGTGCTGACGCATGCTGCCGTCCAGCAGGGCCTCGTTCCGCTGGCGCTGGGGGGTGTCGGCGCGATGGTCACGCTGATGCTGCTCTTCGTGTTCGCACAGCGACCGATGCTGAAGCTCGCCGGGACGCTCGGCGCGCGTTTGCTGCCGGGCTCGGTCGCGGCGATGGCGGCGGTGCGCGAGCAGCTCGACGCGATTTACCGCGAGCCGCGCCGCGTCATCGCGGCGTTCCTGTTCAACCTCGCCGCCTGGCTGGCGAGTGCCGCCGGTGCCTGGATCGCCTTGTGGTTCATGGGCAGCCACGTGCCGTTATGGGCAGTGCTGATGATCGAGGCGCTGATCTTCACGCTGCGCAGCGTCGCCTTCGCCATTCCCGGCGCCATCGGGGTGCAGGAGGCGGCCTATGTGCTGATCGGCCCGCTGGTCGGCCTGCCACCCGCGACCGCGCTGGCGCTGTCGCTGCTCAAGCGCGCGCGCGACGTCGTCATTGCCGTGCCCGCCTTGCTGGTCTGGCAAATCGGAGAATATCGCCGCGTCGTCAGTTGATCTTTGCGCGGCGTCAATTGCCCAAGCCAGTGCGCCGCCGTATAGCGTAGGATATAGTCCAGTGAAGGTGATCCGATCATGCAACCGATGACCCTGCTGCTGGCCCTCCCCCTGTTGATCGCCGCAGCGCCCGATGCGCCGGTTCCCTGCCCGACCCCGGCCGCGCCGCTGCCCGCCAGCCTCGTCGCGTGGCAGACCGGCCTCAGCCTCGCCGCCGCCACCGACGCGCCCACGCTGGCGCATACCAAAGTAACGATCGGCAAGCGCGTGGAGGTGATGCTCGCCCCGACCGACACCGTTCGTTACCGGCTCGCGCCGGGCAAGCCACCCGCACCCGGCAGCATGGGCGGGTTGCTCGGTGTTACGGTGCGGCGCGCAGGAACCTACCGCGTCGCGCTCGGCACGGGCGCGTGGATCGACTTGGTGCGGGCGCGGACCTCGCTCACCTCGGTCGCGCACGAGCATGGGCCGGCGTGCAGCGGCATCCGCAAGATCGTCGACTTCAAGCTTCGTCCGGGTCGCTACGTGCTGCAAATCTCGGGCAGCAAGGAAGCCGCGACGCCGGTGCTGGTTACGGCGCTTCCCTGACCGGCGGCAGCGGCTCGGCGCGCAGCATCGCGTCGAGGTCGGCCATCGGCGCAGTATCGGCGCTGGCTGCGAGATTCGCCTCGAGCGTGCGATAGGCGGTTAACACCGCGCGGCCCATTTTGGTGAGGGTGGCCCCGCGCGACTGTCCACCGCCCGCCACCGTCTCGACCAATTTCTCGGTCCAGCAGCGATTCATGCTGTCGACCAGCAGCCAGGAACGGCGATAGCTCATCCCCATCGCGCGGCCACCCCCCGAGATCGATCCCTCACGGTCGATCGCTTCGAGAAGGTCGGCCTTGCCCGGCCCCATCGCCAACTCATCGCCGCAATAGATCTGCGCCTTGATTTTGAGCTGGCCGATCCGCATCCCCGCCTCCGTTGCAGGGCCATGCCCTAGCATGGTGGCAATGCCGCGCAAACGTCGCTACGTCGCAGGCATGGCGAAGGTGCACCCGTTCCACTCGATCCACACCCACGGGCTGATCCGCGTCGGGGCGTGTACTCCGACCGCGAGCGTTGGCGACACGATCGCCAATGCCGAGGCGACGATCGCACTGGCCAAGGACGGCCACAAACAGGGCGCGGACTTGCTGGTCTTCCCAGAGCTCAGCCTCACTTCCTACGCAATCGACGATCTGCATTTGCAGACCGCGCAGCATCACGCGACCGAGGCGGCGCTGGCGGCGGTGGTGGCGGCGACCGCCAAGCTGCGCCCGGTGCTGGTGGTCGGCGCAGCGCTGCCGCGCAACGGGCGGCTGTACAATTGCGCGGTGGTGATCGCACGCGGGCGCATTCTGGGCGTGGTGCCCAAGGTGTTCCTGCCCAATTACCGCGAATATTATGAAAAGCGCTGGTTTGCCTCGGGTGCCGGGATCACCGCGCCGTGCCACATCACCGTCGCAGGGCAGACCGCGCCGTTCGGCACCGATCTGCTGTTCGCGGCGAGCGACCTCGAGCATTTCGTCTTCCATGCCGAGATTTGCGAGGATTTTTGGGCCCCCACCCCGCCTTCGACGATGGGCGCGCTGGCTGGCGCGTTGATCTGCTGCAACCTGTCCGCCTCCAACATCGTCGTCGGCAAGGCGCGTGAGCGCGCATTGCTGTGCGCCGCGCAATCGGCGCGCGCGGTGTGCGCTTATGTCTTTTCCGCCGCCGGGCCGGGGGAAAGCACCACCGATCTCGCGTGGGACGGCCAGGCGATGGTGCATGAACTGGGCGAAGCGCTCGCCGAATCGAGCCGCTTCGGCCGCGCGCCGGGCCTGTTGCTTGCCGATGTCGATGCCGAGCGAATCGAGCAGGAGCGGATGCGCGTCGGCACCTTCAACGATGCCGCGCGGCTGGCCGACGACCCCGAAAAGCGCTTCCGCCGGGTCAGTTTCGAGCACAAGCCCGATTTTGGCGACATCGGCCTGCTGCGCGACACACGCCGCTTTCCGTTCGTGCCCAACACGCCGGAAAAGCTCGACGCCGATTGCTATGAGGCGTTCAACATCCAGGTCGAGGGGCTGCTCAAGCGCTTTCAGGCGGCGCATGCCGAACGCCTCGTCATCGGCGTGTCGGGCGGGCTAGATTCGACGCATGCGCTGATCGTCGCGGCCAAGGCGATGGACCGGCTGGGCCTGCCGCGCGACCGCATCCTCGCCTTCACCATGCCGGGCTTTGCCACCAGCGAGCATACCAAGGGCAACGCCTGGGCGCTGATGCGCGCACTTGGCGTCGATGGCGACGAGATCGACATCCGTCCCGCTGCGCGCCAGATGCTCGCCGATATGGGGCACCCCTTTGCCGACGGGCAGCCCATTTATGACGTGACGTTCGAGAATGTGCAGGCGGGGCTGCGCACCGATTATCTGTTCCGCCTCGCCAATCAGCGCGGCGGGCTGGTGGTCGGCACCGGCGACCTGTCAGAGCTGGCGCTCGGCTGGTGCACGTATGGTGTCGGCGACCAGATGAGCCATTATGCGGTCAATGCCGGTGTGCCCAAGACGCTGATCCAGTTCCTGATTCGCTGGTGCATCCGCGACCGCCAATATGATCCAGAGACCGACAAGATCCTCGAGGCAATTCTCGCGACCGAAATCTCGCCCGAACTGGTGCCGGCGGGTGCCGATGGCGCGATCCAGAGCACCGAGGCGCGAATCGGCCCGTACGCGCTGAACGATTTCTTCCTGCATTATGTCGTGCGTCACGGCATGGCGCCGTCCAAGATCGCCTTCCTCGCGCTGCATGCGTGGCGCGATGCAAGCGCGGGCCGCTGGCCGCGCGACGTGCCGCTATCGGCGCGAGTCGCTTATGATTTGCCGACGATTGCGCTCTGGCTGGAGAAGTTTCTGGTGCGCTTCTTCGCGACGAGCCAGTTCAAGCGCTCGGCGATCCCCAATGGGCCGAAGGTTTCGAGCGGCGGCGCGCTGAGCCCCCGCGGCGACTGGCGTGCGCCCTCGGACGGCACGGCGCGGGTGTGGCTGGAGGAACTGGCGCGCGGGCTGCCGCAATAGCGCCATTGGTAGACCGGGAGTGAGGGGGGAGTCCGCGAGACACGCGGTTGCCCATTGTAGAGCAACCCACCCCCAGCCCCTCCCTTCCAGGGAGGGGAGGCGGAAGGCGTCGCGGTTCCTCCCCTCCCTGCAAGGGAGGGGCTGGGGGTAGGTCGGCCCGTAATTGGGCGGATCGGTCCGTTGCGCGCCCCCCAAAGAAAACGCGCCGAAAGCGCCTTACTTGCGGCTCTTGCGGGCCGCGTAGCGGGCGTCTCGCGCCGCTTTCTTGTCGATTTCGGCCTGGATTGCGGCCTGTTTGGCCTCTTCGATCGCGCGTTCGGCAGCTTCGGCCTTGGCGATCTTTTCGAGCCGCGCCTGTTCGATCGCAGCCTTCTTCTCTTCGCGCTTCTTCGCCTCGGCGGCTTCCTTCGCTTCGCGCGCGGCGGCGCGCGCGGCGACGACAGCCGGATCGACGGGCGGCTTGGCCTTCAGCTTCTCAAGCGCGCGCTGTTTCGCGTCAGCCGAGAGCGCTGCGCGATCCTTGAACGAGGGTTCCTTATACGATGCCATGCGGGCCCTTTAGCGGGAGTCAGTCAGGAAGGAAATGGCGGAGAGGGTGGGATTCGAACCCACGGTGAGCTTGCACCCACGCCGCATTTCGAGTGCGGTACATTCGACCACTCTGCCACCTCTCCGCGAGGTCATAAGATGCCGTCTGATGGGAAATCCAAAAAGCGGCACCGGTCGGTGAGCGGGGGCCTCTAACGCAGTGATCGGGCGGAGGCAAGCGTTTGCGCACCAGCAAAAGCACAGCAATCGCTTGTGCCTTGCGCAAGAGCGCCTAAATTACAGTCATGCCCCGTACCACCATCTCGGCCCTGCCGTTCGACAGCGCGATCACTCTCCCTCCCATTGCGCACGCCCGCTTCGCCATCGGCGACGTTGTGCGCCACCGCATGTTCGATTTTCGTGGCGTGGTGTTCGATATCGATCCGATCTTCGCCAATAGCGACGAATGGTATGACGCGATCCCGGAGAAGCTGCGCCCGCGCAAGGACCAGCCTTTCTATCATCTGCTCGCCGAGAACATGGAGTCGAGCTACGTCGCTTATGTCAGCCAGCAGAATCTGGTGCCCGATGACAGCGACGAGCCGGTCGACCACCCGGCCATTTCGGGGCTGTTCGGCGATTATGAGGACGGCAAATACCCGCTGCGGCGCGAACATCGCCACTGATCGCGGCCACCGCGTGATGACATAGAAAGGGGGCCGCACAGGCCCCCTTTCCGTTTGTTCGAATGGAATGTTCGCTCAGAACTTGAACGAGACCTTCGCGTAATAATAACCGCCGTTGATGCCGTAGGGGGCGCTGAGCGGTGCATCGATGACGTTACCGCCCGTGACCAGGGTCGTATTGGTCGTGCCCGGCACCAGCGCCACCGTCGGCGGACGCTTGTTGAACAGGTTGTTCGCCCCCGCGGTCAGGTCGATGCCCCCCGGCAGCTTATAGGTCGCCTCCAGATCGGCGATGAACGCGGTCGGCACCTTCTGCAGATAATAGGTGCCGCCATCGGGGCTGGCATAGGTCGATGTCTCGCCATACAGCGTACCACGCGCCGTTGCCGAGACCGCACCAAGCGACCAGAACGCCGAGGCGATCGCCTTGAACTTGGGCGAGGCCGTTTCGAGGTTGGCGCGCGCGCTGGCATCGAACAGCGGGATACCGCCAAGCGACGCCGGAGCCACACCGAGCTTGGTGATCTTGGTCTCGTTATAATTGCCCGACAGGCTCCAGCTGACCGTGCCCCAGCTTCCGAAGTCCGAGGGCACGTTTGCCGTCAGTTCGATCCCGCGGGTGCGCGTGCTCGCCCCGTTGGTGAAGATGTTGATGCCGGTCTGCGTCACCGTCGGATCGAGCACGTTGCCATTGGCGACGATCGCTTGCGTCACGATCGCAAAGTTGGTCGCCCCGCCGCTGCCGAAGATCGATCCGGTGCCAAGAATACGGTCGCGAATCTTCACTTGATAGGCATCGAGCGTGACCGTCAGCTTGCCCGCACGAAATACGCCGCCCGCGCTGAAGTTGGTCGATTTCTCGGGCTTCAGATTCTGGAAGCCGATCAGCTTGGCCGCTGCCGAATTGGCCGGCAGCTGCACGAACGCAGAGGTCGGCGAGACGTTGGTGGCCGAATAATAGGATTCGGCCAGGGTCGGCGCGCGGAAGCCGGTCGAAACGGTGCCGCGCAGGGCAAAGGCGTGCGAGAAATCGTACCGCCCCGTTCCCTTGAAGATCACCTGGCTGCCGAAATCCGAATAATGCTCATAGCGCACCGCGCCATCGAGCTTCAGCGCCGCGACCGGGGATGCGGCGACATCCAGATACAGCGATTCGTTCTCGCGGCTATGCGTGCCCGCGTCGGACGGACGGAAGCCCGGATAGGACTGCCCGCCCTCCTTGTAGATCGAGCCCGGATCGCCCGAACCGATCGAATATTGGTTCTTGCGGTACTCGCCGCCGAACGCGACGTTCAGCGGCACCGCCATGCCCAGATCGAATTCGGTCGAGAAATCGGCATTGGCGGTGAATTCGGACGACGTGAACGATCCGTCATAGAAATCGCGCGGCGTGAAATGGGTGTCGATGAACAGCGAGCGGTTCGCCGAGTCGAGCGTGTAGATGAGGTTCTTGTCCTTGCCGTACGTCGTGCTGAGGTCGAACTTCACCGCGCCGACCGCACCCTTCACGCCGCCGGTAAAGGCGTAATCGTCCTCGCGTATGCCTTCACGCGGGTTGAAACCGAGCGGGAACGGGATCAGTTCGCCCGCCGTGGTCAGGCTGCCCGCCACGCCAAGCACGGGCGAGGCGATGACGCGATCGGGCACGCGCAAATTCTCATACGCGCTGGCGATCCGCTTGCTGAAGGTGCCGAAGCTGTAGGCGGTAACGTCGCCGAAATCGTAGGCCGCGTTATATTGGACATTGGTCAGCCACGACTTGGCATCGCCGTTGATCCGATTGACGTACGGGAAGCCCGGAATGTTTTTATAAAGGGCTTGCTGTGCGGCCGAGAGCGCAGGGCTGGTGGTCGTGGTCAGCAACGCCCCGTTCGCATCGGTGACACGACGATCCAGGCCACCGACTTGCGTAAAATCGTGGAAGCGGTGGAACAGCGTGACGTTGATGAAGCCGTCCTCGCCGATCCTGGTCGCCAGATGGGCGGTGCCCGCATAGGTTGTGCCGCCGACATCGTAATTCTTGCCCGCCGTGGCGTAGCCCGATCCGCCCTCGGCATCGTCTTTGAGGATAATGTTGATGACGCCCGCAATCGCGTCCGATCCGTATTGCGCAGCGGCACCGTCTTCAAGCACTTCGATCCGCGCGATCGCGCTTGGTGAAATCAGATCGAGATCGGCCGTAGCTGCGCCTTGGTAAGGGCCACCAAGCACCGCAAGGTTGGCGGTGCCATGGCGGCGTTTGCCGTTGATCAGCACCAGCGTGTGGTTGGGGCTGAGCCCGCGCAACCGCGCCGACAGTGTCAAATTGGCGGTGTCGCCGCCAAACGCCTGCGCCGTAAAGGACGGCACCAATTGCGTCAGCACCTGATTGAGGTTCGGTTGCCCGACTCGCGACAATTCGTCCGAGCCCAAAACCTTGATCGGCGTCGCACTCTCGGCTGCGGTGGTGCCGATACGCCGCGTACCCGTCACGATGATATCGGTTTGTTCGGGCGCAACGGCCTCCGGTGCCGGGTCGGCGGGTGCCGGGGCCCCCAGCGCGGCGACCGCCGTGACGCTGGCATCGGGCGCGGTGTCTGCAAAGGCAGGCGGCCCGGCCACGCTGGCGACGGCCAGCGCGAAGAGCGAAATCGAATGTGTGTTCATGGCTGTGAGATCCCCCAAAAAAACAGGTGACCTTCAGTCCATCCGCCCCCATCTTGTTGTTTTATCTCGAATACACACCTCTTTTGCGCCGTCGGATAATAACGGACACAGCTCCTCCTGCCGCACAGCACGGCATTGAAATAACCCTGCAGATATTTTGACACGACCTTCTTGGCCGAGCGCGCACACTTACGCCCGACATCTACATTCCTGGAAACACCGCGCTGCTAAGCACTTATTCGCGACATTTTATTGCCGGAATCGAGCTCGCCTCGTCTGTTCCGAATCGGATGACGCCATAGTCTTTTTCGCAATGCAACATAAAGTTCATGCAACGCGGGTAGCGCCGAACGAATTAGGTCGGTTTCGGCCCGACTATTGCGTTTGAGCAACATTTTTGCAGGGCATTTCCCGCCTGCACGGCGCACCTGGACGGTTGACAGCGCGCGCTCCGTCGCATAGTCGGCGCTTCTTTCCCGCGCTCGGCTCGCCGTGCGTGGGGCACAGGTATTTTTGAAAGTGATGAGGCCCATGTTCGCAATCGTGCGCACGGGCGGCAAACAGTATCGTGTTGCCGCCGGAGACAAGATCGTCGTCGAGAAGCTCGAGGGCGAGGCCGGGGCGTCGATTACGCTCGGCGATATCCTGCTGGCGGGCGAAGGCTCGGAGCTGAAGTCGGTCGAAGGCCTCACGGTCTCGGCAGAGATCATCGCGCAGGCGAAGGCCGACAAGGTCATCGTCTTCAAGAAGCGTCGTCGCCACAACTATCGCCGCAAGAACGGCCATCGTCAGCAGCACACGATTCTGCGCATCACCGCGATCGGTGGCGAATCCGCCGCACCGGCCGCTCAGGCGTAAGGAGTAATTCGAGATGGCACATAAGAAAGCAGGCGGTTCCTCGCGCAACGGTCGTGATTCGGCCGGTCGTCGCCTTGGCGTGAAGAAGTTCGGTGGCGAAGCCGTCATTCCGGGCAACATTCTCGTGCGTCAGCGCGGCACCAAGTTTTACCCGGGCACCAATGTCGGCATCGGCAAGGATCACACCCTGTTCGCACTCACCGAAGGTCGCGTGACCTTCCATAAAGGCAAGCTCGGTCGCCAATTCTGCTCGGTAGAAATGCTGGCGCTTGCGGCTGAATAACATCGGGTGACCATCCGGGTTGCCCACCAGGGCGATCCGGGTAGTTCAGACTACCGAAAAAGGGAGACGGGTCGCCCCGGTCTCCCTTTTTTCATGCTCCCTCCCCACCCATTGTCGCTTGATCGTCACGAGAGACGGGCAAGCGACGGCGACGAGGAGAGTACAAAATGTTCGCTCGGACTCCGAGACTGACGCTACGGCCCGGCTGGCCGGAAGACGCCCCCGCGCTCACGCAGGCGATCGCGCATTACGATGTCGCCTGCATGCTCTCGCGGCTGCCTTGGCCCTATACGCAGGCCGATGCCGAAGCATGGCTTTCGCGCCAGCCCGACGCGGATGAGGTAAACTGCGTTATCCTTGCCCACGACGGTGCCTATCCCGAACTGGTCGGCGGAATCTCGGTAATCTTCCGCGACGGCGACCATGAGATTGGCTATTGGTTGACCCCAAACGCACGCGGTCGCGGCTATGCGACCGAGGCTGGTCACGCGATGCTCGGCATTGCGCGCTATGCAATGGGGCTCAAGCGTCTGCGCGCGAGCCACTTCCTCGACAATCCCGCATCGGGCAACGTGCTTGCCAAGCTGGGTTTCCGCCGGACCGGCGAGAAGCTGCTTCACAGCGTCGCACGCGGAGCCGAAGCACCATGCGCAACGCTGGAATTGGCGCTGGAGGCTGGGACCGCTGCGGATTTTAGGATGGCGGCCTGATCGCACGTAGCGTGCTGCGGTCGGGCTGCAGACTTGGATCAATCACGCCACCCGGCGAAGGCCGGGGCCCAGTCGTGATGGTGGATGTAACGCGCACAGCGCCCGCCACCGCAACGCCGGCAACTGGGCCCCTGCCTTCGCCGGGGAAGTCGATACTATATCGGAAATCGACCTCGCGGTCCGTTCAATAATCCGGGGCGTAGCCGCCATAATCGGAGAATTTGGTGATGTTGGGCTCGAATCGCAGCGTCACCTTGCCGGTCGAGCCGTGGCGCTGCTTGGCGACGATCAGCTCGGCAAGCCCATCGACGCGCGACAGATGCTCCGACCATTTGGCGTGCTTGTCCTGCACGTCGGCCGGGCTGCCAGCCGTCGGAATTTCGGGCTGGGTCATGTTGAGATAATAATCCTCGCGGAACACGAACATCACCATGTCGGCGTCCTGCTCGATCGAGCCCGATTCGCGCAGATCCGACAGCATCGGGCGCTTGTCCTCGCGCTGCTCGACCGCGCGGCTGAGCTGTGACAGCGCCATCACCGGCACGTTCAAATCCTTGGCAATGTTCTTCAGGCCACGGCTGATTTCGGAAATCTCCTGCACGCGCCCGTCGCCCGAACTCTTGGCGGTGCCCGAGAGCAGCTGCAAGTAATCGACCACGATAAAGCCAAGCTGGTTGTTGAGCTTGCGCTGCAAGCGCCGCGCGCGGGTGTGCAGCGCGCCGATCGAAAGCCCGGCGCTGTCGTCAATGAACAAGGGCAGCGTTTCCAGGCTTGCCGCCGCCGCCGCAAGCTTGTGAAATTCCTCGCGCTTGATCTTGCCCGAGCGCAGCACTTCGGAATTGATGCCCGATTGCTCCGCCAGAATACGCCCGGCAAGCTGATCAGCGGACATTTCCAAGCTGAAAAAGGCGACCTTGGCCCCCAGCGAGCGTTCGGGGTCGATCCCGTCGGCCATGTCGCGCATCCAGCGCTGTGCGGCGTTATAGGCGATGTTGGTGGCCAGCGAGGTCTTGCCCATGCCCGGACGCCCGGCGAGGATCATCAAGTCGGAGCGGTGCATACCACCGATCTTGGCGTTGAGGCTCTCAAGCCCGGTGGTGATGCCCGAAATATGCCCGCCCGAATTGAGCGCGACTTCGGCCATCTTGATCGTGATGGTGGAGGCCTGGACGAAGGTCTTGATCTGATTGTCGCTGCCGCCATCGGCTGCGACCTTGTACAGTTCTTCCTCGGCCGCCTCGATCTGCGCGCGCGGGTTGACCTCTTCCGACGTGTCCATCGCCCGTTCGACGAGGCTACGCCCGACCGTCACCAGCGTGCGCAGCATCGCCAGATCGTAGATCTGCTTGGCGAATTCGCGCGCGCCGAGCAGTCCGGCACCCGACCCGGTCAATTGCGCGAGATAGGCCGGGCCGCCCAGCTCACGCATCCCGACATCCTGTTCGAACATCGGGCGCAGCGTGACCGGGCTCGCCAGCATGTCATTGCCGCGCAGCGTGCGAATCGCGGAAAAGATGCGGCCATGCAGCGGCTCGAAGAAATGCTCGGGCTGGAGCCGGTCGATCAGATCGTCCGCCAGGCGGTTGTCGATCATCATCGCGCCGAGCATCGCGGCTTCGGCCTCGACATTTTGCGGCAGGGTTACGGTTTCGGGTTCGGTCGGGGATACGAATGCGGTGGCCATGCCCCCTTGTCCCACCCCAGCCGCCGCCACTCAAGGGGCAGGCGCGATTAAAGCCGGGGATAACCGCTCAGCGCGCGCCCGTCGCCATCCGGCGCAGCACGGCCAACGTGTCCTCCAACGTCTCCTGCGGCGGCGGCGCAGCGACGGGCGGGCGTTGTCCCACCACCCGCTCCAGCCGGTCGAGCAAGGCGTGAATCGTATCGGATGGATCGGCCCGTGCGGGCGCGACCGGCGGCACCGGCGTTTCCACCACGGGCTGCGGGGTCGATCGCACCATCGGCGTCAGCGGAAAGGTTTCGAAGCGCTCGCCGGGATCGAAGGTCTGCAGGCGTTCGGCGGGAAGGATGGTAACCGACTCCTCCCGCGTCGGGGTCGAGGACCCGCTAAGCGGGGTTTCAGGCACCGCGACCCGACCATAAGCGGCCAGTGGTTCTTCGAGATCAACCGGCAATGGTCGTTCGACCGGAGGCTCCACCGCCGCCGGTGCCGTGATAGGGACGGCGGGCGCGCGCACATCGAGAAACGGCGTGCCGAGATCGGTATTGGCGAACAGCGGGCGGCGGGCCGGCGCATCTGGGTGGGCATCGGCGCGGCGCAACACCGGCGCGCTGCTCCGGTCCCCGCGCGAGCGCTGGATCACCATAGTGCGCGCGCCGAAAACGAGGAACAGGGCGAACCATGCTATCAGGCCGATGCCGCCGCCGCACAGCAGCACCAACACCAACCGCGCGGTAAGCCCAAGCGGCGGCTCGGCTGCGGACAGGACCGAGGCGATCCCGCTATCCACGACCATCGATTCGAGCAGATCGGTCGGCACCAGCGCGAACATCGCGGCGGTCATCACCCCGATAACACCAGCCACCGCTGGCGCGACGGGGAGAATCAGAGGTTGGGAACGGGAGAACACGGCCATGACGCAGACGATGCCACCGCACCGGTAAGTTTCTGGTAAACAGGGCCATAACGCGCAACATTAACGGCCCAGTTGCGCTCCGCCTCGACAAAGGCGCGGCCGCGCGCGCGCCGCCCTTCCCAACCGTCGCGATCCGCGAGCAGCGCCGCCAGTGCGTTCGCCATCGCCACCGGGTCGTCGGGCGGGAACAGCGTGCCGGTATCGTTGTGGCGAATCAGCTCACGGTGCCCGCCAACGTCCGACGCGGCGACCAACCGACGCTGCGCCATCGCCTCCAGCGGTTTGAGCGGCGTGACCAGATCGGTCAGCCGCATCCGTTTGCGCGGATAGGCCAGCACGTCGATCAGACTGTAATAGCGATCGACCTCGGTATGCGGCACCCGCCCGATGAAATGGATCTGCGCTGCCGCCGGCGAGGTTGCCGCCTGCGCGCGCAAGGCGTCCTCCATCGGGCCGCCGCCGACGAGCACCAGATGCGCCTTGGGCCGCGCCGCAACCAGCGTCGGCATCGCCGCGATCAGATCATCAAGGCCCTCATAATCATAGAAGCTGCCGATGAAGCCGATCACTTCGGCATCGCGCAACCCGAGCGACTCGGCCAACGCCGAATCATAGGCCAACGGATCACCGAACACCGCCATGTCGACGCCATTGGGCGACACCAGCAGCTTGGCCGGATCGATGCCGCGCGCGACCAGATCGCCGCGCAGCCCCTCGCAAATCACCGCGACCGCGTCGGCGCGCCGCACCGCCCAGGTTTCGAGCGCACGCGTCGCGCGGTAGCGCAGCGATCCTTCGCGCCCGGTGCCATTGCCAACCGCAGCATCCTCCCAAAAAGCGCGAATCTCATACACGAGAGGCAGATTGCGCGTGCGTGCCACCCGCAGCGCGGCGACCGCATCCAGCACCGGCGAATGCGCGTGGAGGATGTCGGGTTTAAATTCCGCGACCACCTCATCGATGCGGCGGGCAAAGGCGCGGATTTCGCGCATCTCGCCAAATGGGCTGATCGTCTCGGGAACGGGCGGGGTGCGGAAAAAATCGATGCCATCGACGGTTTCCGCCGCCGCGTCGCGCGCGCCGTTGCGTGGGCCGGTGACGGCGGCCACGTGCCAGCCGTGCCGCATCTGGCTCTTCAGGATCGCCCGCGTGCGAAAGGTGTAGCCGCTTTGCAACGGCAGGCCGTGGTCCAGGATGTGGAGGATGCGCATGCGCGGTCCATAGCGTGGCACTGCTTAACGGAGCCTCAACCCGCACGCCCTACACCGCTCCCGTGGAAAGTCAGGCCGCCTCATGATCGACAATCTCGCGCTCGCGATCAGCCACGGCTTGATCGCGCTGGCGGTGTGGCGATTGCTGCGCCGCCCCGATCTCGACCGCGAAGACGCGCCGCCGCCCAGGAAGGGTCGCCCGCGTGCGTGACCTGTTCTTCGTCGCCTTTCTCGGCGCGTTCTTCGCGGCAGGCTTTCGCCGTCCGTTCATTTTCGTGCTGGCCTATGTCTATATCGACATCGTCAGCCCGCAGCGGCTGACCTATTATCTGCTCAACGCGGTGCCGATCTCGTTGATCGCGGTGGTGTTGTCGGTCGGCGGCTGGATGCTCGCCGATGACAAAGCCGAAACGCGCATCGCGCCGCGCCAGGTGCTGATCGTGCTGCTGCTGGCCTATTGCTATGCCACCACGCTCAATGCCGATTTCCCGGTCGAGGCGCTCGATAAATGGGGATGGGTGTGGAAGGCGCTCGCCTTCGCCGCCTTCCTGCCCTTCACGCTGCGCACTAAGTTGCGGATCGAGGCGCTGTTGCTGGTGATGGTGGCGTCGGCCTCCTCGATCATCATCGTCGGCGGGGCCAAGACCATCGCCAGCGGCGGGGGTGGTTACGGCACGCTCAACCTGATGGTCTCCAACAATTCGGGGCTGTACGAAGGCTCGACCATCTCGACCGTCGCGGTGGCGATCATCCCGCTGATCCTGTGGTTCACCCGCCACGGCACGATCTTCCCGCCCGACTGGAAGGTGAAGGGCTTTTGTTACGCGCTGGTGTTTTCGTGCCTGTTGATCCCGGTCGGCACTTCGACGCGCACCGGCCTTTTGTGCATCGGTCTGGTCGCCTTGCTGATGCTGCGCGATGCCAAGCGCAAATTGCTCTATCTCGGGTTGTTGGGCGCAATGGGCGTGCTGGCGGTGCCGTTCCTGCCCTCCTCCTTCACCAACCGCATGAGCACCATCAAAACCTATAAGGGCGATGAATCCGCCTCGACCCGGCTCGCCGTGTGGGGCTGGACGTGGGAGTATGCCAAGGAGCATCCGCTCGGCGGCGGCTTCGAAATGTACCGCCAGAACAAGATTCGCTACGACACCGAAAAGGTCGAAGGCGACGCCAGCAACGCCACCGTCGACCGTAAGCTGACCGTCGATCAGGCGCGTGCCTTCCACAGCGCCTATTTCGAAATGCTCGGCGAACAGGGCTTTCCGGGGCTCGCCATCTGGGTGCTGATCAATCTGACCGGCATCATCCGCATGGAGGTGCTGCGGCATCGCTACCGCAAGCAGGCCGAGTACGCCTGGGTCACCCCGCTCGCTGGCGCCTTGCAATCGGCGCATATCGTCTATCTGCTCGGGGCAGCGTTCATCGCGATCGCGTTCCAGCCCTTCGTCTACATGCTGATCGGCGCGCAGATCGGGCTCGACACCTATCTCGCGCGCAAACGCCGCGCGGCGGCGTGGCGGCCGATCCGCAAACCTCGGCCGGAGGCGGTGGTGGCATGACCGCGCGGCATGAACTGCGCGCGCTGACCGGCATGCGCGGCATCGCCGCGTGGCTGGTAGTGCTCTATCACATCCGCCTGTCGGTGGCGGGGCTGCCGCACAGCGTGGTCGCGGTGCTCGCCAAGGGCTATCTCGCGGTCGATTTCTTCTTCCTGCTCTCGGGCTTCGTCATCTGGCTGAGCTGGAGCGAGCGCTTGCGGCGCGGCGGGATCGGCGCGGTGCCGGGTTTCCTGTGGCGACGGCTCGCGCGGATCTGGCCGCTGCACCTGTTCATGCTCGGCTGCGCAGTCGCGCTGGCGCTACTGTTGCTGGCCCTCGGCAAGCACGATGCCGTGCATCAACCCTTTGCCGATCTGCCGCTGCATATCCTGCTGCTGCAAAATTGGGGCTTTACCGATCATCTGGCGTGGAACGACCCGAGCTGGTCGATCAGCACCGAATGGGCGGCGTATCTGTTGTTTCCGCTGCTGGCATTCAGCCTCGACTGGCACCGCGTGCCGAGCTGGGCGGTGCTCGCCACGATCGCGGCGCTGCTGATGCTGCTGCACGGCGCGATGGCGGGCGCGCCGACGCTCGGCACCGATATCTGGACCTTCGGATTGCGCCGCTGCCTGATCGAGTTCGCTGTCGGCTCTGCGATCTGCGCGCTGTGGCTGCGGTGGCGCGACGCCCCCGCCCTGCCCGCCGCGCTGGCGACGATGCTCGGCGTGGCCGGAGTCGCTGCGGCGGCTTTGGGTGCGCCCGAAACACTGACCGTGCCCGGCGCGTTCGCCGCTTTCCTGCTCGCGCTGGCGCTGACCGCCGACCGGCGCGGCAACCCGCTCGAAACCCCGGCGCTGCACGCTCTGGGGGAGATCAGCTACGCGACCTATCTCGGCCACTTCCTGCTGTTCGGGGTGTTCAAGCTGGCCTTCGTCGAAGATGCCCGTGCCATCCCGCCGGTGCTGATCGCGCTGTATCTCACGCTGGTTCTCGGCAGTTCGGTGGCGCTCCACCATCTGGTGGAGCGCCCCGCACAAGATTGGATGAACCGCCTCCCCACCCGCTGGCAGCGGAGGGGCGCACGCGTTCAGGCCTCTTCCAGCGCTTCCTGAAGCGCTTCAAGAATGGCCGCGTTGAAGGCCGGGATGTCATCAGGGTTGCGGCTGGTGATGAACGGCCCGTCGCGGACCACCGCCTCATCCACCACATCGGCACCGGCATTGGCGAGATCGGTGCGTACCGACGGCCAGCTCGTCATGCGCACGCCGTCCACGACATCGGCCTCGATCAGCAGCCACGGCGCGTGGCAGATCGCCGCGATCAGTTTCTCGTCATCGGCAAATTCCTCGATGATTTCGATCGCACGATCATTCATCCGCAGCGTATCGGGGTTGGCGACGCCGCCGGGCAGCAGCAACGCGGTGTAATCCTCGGTATCGACGTCCTCCAGCAGCATGTCGGGCACGATCGTGTCGCCCTTCACATCATGCTGCATGCCCTGGATCGGATCGGTCTTGATCGAAGCGAGCGTCACCTTGACGCCGGCATCAAGCAGCGCCTGGCGCGGCTTGAACAATTCGTCCTGCTCGAAACCATCGGTCGCCAGAATCAGGACGTGCGTATCGGAAAGGTCGGTCATGGGGAATCTCCGCATCGGGGGTTCGCGCCGCTCAACCCGCGAGCGCACCTCCCCGTTCCGGAACGATGCGACGATCCGTGCATTGAAATAGGCGATGACCGCCGAAACGCTTTGCCAAATCACCTATTGCGACGACAGCGAACCCGGCATTTCGCGCAAGAAATTGCGCCATGGCTGGGGTTATTTCGACCCGAGCGGAAAACGCATCACCGATCGCGCCGAAATCGACCGGCTGAATGCGATCGGGCTGCCCCCCGCTTATCGCGATGCCTGGTTCTGCCCCACCCCCGGCGGCCACATCCAGGCGGTCGGCTGGGATGAAAAGGGTCGCAAGCAATATCGCTATCACACGGCCTTCCGCGAAACGCAGGAGGCTGCGAAATATAATCTGTGCGCCCCCTTCGGTCGCGCCCTGCCGAAGCTCCGCGCGCGCGTCGCCGCCGACCTCGCCAAGCGCGGCATCGGCAAGGATACCGCCGTCGCGGCGGTGGTGCGGTTGCTCGATCTCGGCAAGGTCCGCATCGGCAATGAAGGCTATGTGAAAGCCAATAAGAGCTTCGGCGCGACCACGCTGCGCAAACGCCATGCCGCGCTGAAAGGCCGCGCGCTGAAACTGCAGTTCAAGGCGAAGTCGGGCAAATTGCGCGTGCTGACGATCACCGACGGTTCGCTCACGCGCTTCGTGCGCAAATGCCAGGATTTGCCGGGGCAACATCTGTTCCGCTGGGTGGATGAAGCGGGGCAAACCCATCCCGTCACCTCATCCGACGTCAACGCCTATATCCGCGCCGCCATGGGGCAGGATTTCACCGCAAAGCATTTCCGCACCTGGTCGGCGAGCGTGCTGGCGTTCGAGGCATTGGCCGAGGCGCGCGCCGATATCAGCCTGAAGACGATGCTGCTGCCGGTGAGCGAGACCCTTGGCAACACGCCCGCGATCGCGCGCAAATCCTATGTCCACCCAGCTTTGCTGGCGCTCGCCAAGGACGGGCAGACGGCGTTTCGCGCTGGCCTGCGCCTGCCGCGCCGCACACAATATCTCTCGCGCGTCGAACGCGGCTTGATCGGCCTGCTCGAAAGCGCCACGCAACCGGCGACCGCCCAAGCCGCCTGAAGGTTCCGATGACCACGAACAACACCACCGCCATCCTGCCGCCCATTCGGGTGGGCGACCTGGACGATCAAGCCCGCGGCTTCATCGGCATCCTCTATCACTGGGTCCACACGCACTGGCTGCAGATCCTGATCGTGCTGGCGGTGGCGAGCGTGATCGTGATGGCGCTGCATTTCGTGCGGCGGCTCGCGCGGAAATATTGCATGCGCGATTCCGGCCCGCGCGGCTGGTTCGGCGTCGCAGCACGCGCGACGTTGCAGACCGGCAATTTCTTCATGGTGATGGCGGCCGCCAAGATCGTCACCGCCGACACTTTCGCGGGGACGCCGCGCGAGGTGCTTTCGCTCATCAACGTCCTGTGGGTGATCGTCGCGGTGTTCCAGATGGCGATCTGGGCGCGCGAAATCATCCTCGGCACGATCGAGCACCGCACCGGTGGCGACCATTATGCGGGTGAAGCCATCGGCAGCGCGATGAACATTATCCGCTTGCTGGTCAGCTTTGCGGTATTCGCGATCGCGGCGATCGTCGTGCTCGACAATCTCGGCGTCAACGTCACTGGCCTGATCGCGGGCCTTGGCGTCGGCGGCATCGCCGTTGGCCTGGCGGCGCAGGGCATCTTCGCCGATCTGTTCGCGGCGCTCGCCATCCTGCTCGATCGCCCCTTCCGGCGCGGCGACGCGATCAGCTATGACAAATCGGCGGGCACGGTGGAGGCGATCGGCCTGAAATCGACGCGCATTCGCGGCGTCACCGGCGAGGAACGCATCGTCGCCAACAAGCAATTGCTCGAAAAGGAAATCATCAACAACACCCAGCGGGAATACCGTCGCGTGGTGTTCACGCTCGGGCTGGTGCAATGGACCCCGGTCGAGACGATGGAGGCGCTGCCATCGATGATCAAGGACGTGGTCGAGGCAGGCGGCATGAAGTTCGTGCGCGCCGGTTTCGTCACCTTCGGCGCGCAAAGCTATGATTTCGACGTCGAGTTCGATTCCCCCACCGCCGCCTTCCAGGAATTCTATGACGCGCGCCACGCGGTTGGCCTCGCGATCGTCCGTTGCCTGAACGACGCCGGCATCCAGCTTGCCTACCCGACCCAGACCAGCTTCACCGCCGCGCCCGACGGACGGATGGTGCTGCCCTATCCGACGGACGATGCAGCACCAGCCCCGGCCAAGTCGGCCTCGAAGGCGGTAAACGGTCGCACGGGCACCGGAGCCGCGCCAAGCGATTCCGCCGTCGATGGCGACGTCGGCACCGGCTGAACCGCTATAGCGACCCCTCGTCGCCCTCCAGCGTATCGCGCTTGCGCCCGAAGATCTTCCCGAAGAAGCGCGAAATCGCCGCGCCCGCGACCGCAAGCCCGCCCAGGATCACTTTCCAGAAACCGAACACGATCGCGAGCAGGCCCAGCTTCTTGGCCACGACCACGCCCGCGCCCGCCGCGACCAGCCCGGCCAGACCAAATTCGGCGGTCTTGTCGACCGACTTGTCGTAATCGGCATAGCTCGACCCAGGCGCAAACGCCGCCGCCTTGCCGAAATCGGTCGCCGCCGCGCGCACGTCGGGCAAATGCTTCATGTCGGACAGCATGTTGAGGCTCAGCACACCCTTCCGCCCGAGCAGCCGCACGTCGTAGTTGAGCGCATCGACCGGTGAATCCGAAAACTTGATGTCGCGCGCCCAGATCAGCGAATGCGCCGCCGGATCGTAAGACGGCTGCTGCGCCCAGCCGACAAGGTGAATCGTCGGATAGCCGCCTTTCTTGCGTTCGACATTGGCATCGGCCTCGCCCGCGCGAATGCTCTCGACGACCTTGTCATAATCCTCGGTCTTGGCGTCCTTGTCGGGGACATAGCCCGTGTCTTCATAGGTGACGATCGCGCCCCAGACATTGTCGTATATCGTGCGGCCCTTCTCGAACACGATGCCCAGCACCCCGTCGCCCGAGGATGGCGGGTTGCCCCACACCTTGGTCAGGATCGTCTTGGCCTCGTCGGCGGGCACGAAATAATAGCGCTCGCCCAGATGCAGCACGGCATGCGCGGCGGGAATGGCAACATCGCCGCTTTGCTTGTGCAGGCCCTTCTCGAAGGCGATCGCCTCGGGCGACAGCTTTTGCGGCGCGCTGTCCTTCTGCGCATCCGCTGCCGTGGCCAGCACCAGTCCCAGGCCGAGCGCGCACGCGCTGGCCACAGCCTTGAATGTCATCTGCTAAACCCCCCGGTCGGCGCGAGAATCGCGCCGACCGACAAGGCCGTCAAACGCCGCCCTCGTCAAGGCTTAGCAGCGTGGCGTTCCCGGCCATCTTCGGGCCGAGCGAGCAGCCCAACGCGCGCTCCTCCTCCCCTCCCTGGAAGGGAGGGGCTGGGGGTGGGTCGGCCCGCCGATCAACCGTAACCCAGGCCATCGGCCCACCCACCCCTCAATCCCCTCCCTTCCAGGGAGGGGAGGCCCCAGCGATCTCAGGCGCGCCTAAATCCCGCCCTCGTCAAGGCTCAGCAGCGTCGCATTGCCGCCTGCGCTGGTCGTGTCGACCGAGACCGCACGCTCCACCACGAAGCGGTGGAGATAGTTGGGTCCGCCCGCTTTGGGACCAGTGCCCGACAGTCCCTCGCCGCCGAAGGGCTGCGAGCCGACCACCGCGCCGATCATCGACCGGTTGACGTAGAGGTTGCCGACTTCGGCCAGCGCTTCGGTCTCCTCGGCGGCGCGCGCGATGCGGCTGTGCAGCCCCATGGTCAGGCCATAGCCCTTGGCATTCACGCTACGGATCGTTTCGGCAAGCTTGCCCGACGGCCAGGTGACGACATGCAGGATTGGGCCGAACCATTCGGCGGTAAGGTCCTCGATCCGCGACAGCCCGATCAGCGTCGGCGGCACGAACAGCCCCTCGGCCGGCGCGTCCAGCGTCTTCAGCACGGTCGCGCCCGCACGATACGCCATGAGCTTGTCATAGGCGGCCTGGTCGATCACCGGGCCGACATCGGTCGCAGGATCGCCCGGATCGCCGAGGCGCAGCGTGTCCATCGCACCCTTCAGCATTTCGATCGTCGTCTCGGCGATTTCCTCCTGCAGCAGCAGCAGCCTGAGCGCCGAGCAACGCTGCCCGGCCGAGCGGAAGGCCGAGGTGACGACATCGGCCACGACCTGTTCGGGCAAAGCGGTGGAATCGACGATCATCGCGTTGATCCCGCCAGTCTCGGCGATCAGCGGCACGATCGGGCGCGCGTCGTCTTCCAAGAGCGAGCGGGCGATTTTTCGCGCGGTTGCGGTGGAACCGGTAAAGGCGACGCCCGCGATGCGCGGATCGGCGGTGAGCGCGGCGCCAACCTCAGGCCCTCCCGGCAGCAGGATCAGCGCATCGCTCGGCACGCCCGCTTGATGCGCCAGCGCCACCGCGCGCGCGGCGATGCGCGGGGTTTGCGGGGCGGGCTTGGCGACGACGGTGTTGCCCGTCACCAGCGCCGCGACGGTCTGGCCGAGGAAGATCGCCAGCGGGAAATTCCACGGCGCAATCGTCGCCCACACCCCGCGCCCGGCATAGCGCAACACGTTGCGCTCGCCCGTCGGCCCGGGCAGTTCGACCGGCTGCAACCCATCGCGCGCGGCGCGTGCGTAATACCGACAGAAATCGACCGCCTCGCGCACCTCTCCGAGCGCATCCGGGATCGTTTTGAACGCTTCCGACACGCAAATCGCCATCAATTCGTCGCGATGCGCCTCCAACAGATCGGCCAGCCGCTCCACGATCGCGCAGCGATCCTCAATCGACCGCCCAGCCCATGCGGGGAAGGCCGCGGCGGCAGTACCAACGGCCTTTTTCGCCTCTTCCTTCCTGCCTTTGTGGCTTTGTGCGAGATCATCTTTTTGCTCGGGCAAAGACACAAAGCCACGAAGAGAAGAAACCGTCTCGCCCAAGGTCGTACGATCCGCGAGGTCGACCCCGGCGGAGTTTTTGCGCTCCGCGCCGAACAGGTCGACCGGCAGCGGGATGCTCGGGTGCCGCGCACCGCCGACGGCAGCGATCTTCGCCACAGGGTCGGCCAGGATCTCGGCCTCGGTCAGCCGCTCGTCGGCGAGTTGATGGACGAAGGACGAATTCGCGCCATTCTCCAGCAAGCGCCGCACCAGATAGGCCAGCAGATCGCGATGCCCGCCAACCGGCGCATAGACGCGGCAGTGATAGCCCTGCTCGCGCACTAGCCGCTCATACAGCCCGTCGCCCATGCCGTGCAGCCGCTGGAATTCGAAGTCGCGGCTGTTGCCGGCCCATTCCATGATCGTCGCCACCGTCAGCGCATTGTGGCTGGCAAAGGCCGGGCGGATGTTGGGCGCATCGAGCATGTCGCGCGCCACCGCCAGATACGACACGTCGGTCGCCGCCTTGCGCGTGAACAAGGGATAATCGGACAGCCCCTCGACTTGCGCGCGCTTGATCTCGCTGTCCCAATAGGCCCCCTTCACCAGCCGCACGTTCATGATGCGGTCGAGCGCGCCCGCCCACGCGACGACTGGCCGCGCGCGCTTGCCATAAGCCTGCACCGCCATGCCGAAGCCGTCCCAGCCCTTCAGGCTCGGCAGCGCGGCGACCTTGCCGATGATGTCGAGGCTCATTTCCAGCCGCTCGCTCTCCTCGGCATCGACCGTCAGCGCGATACCCTTGCCCGCCGCTTGCACGGCCAGCGCCTCGAGCATTTCGGTCAGCGCCGGCACGCATTCCTCCCAGCGCGCGACTTCATAGCGCGGGTGCAGCGCCGACAGCTTGACCGAGATCGAATGCCCCGCCGCCGGATCGCGCCCGACCGCATCCACCGCATCGGTATAAGCGCGGAAATAGCGCTGCGCATCGTCATGCGTCCGCGCCGCCTCGCCCAGCATGTCGAAGCTCGCGGTAAAGCCCTTATGCTCGGGCTTTTTCATCCGCTTCATCGCTTCGTCGATGGTGCGGCCCATCACGAAAATCTCGCCCATCATCCGCATCGCAGCGCCCACCGCCTGGCGCACGAACGGCTCGCCTGCACGGGCAATCAGGCGGCGCAACGCACTTTGCGCCTGCCCCTCCCCCACCAAAGCGCGGCCGACCACCAGCCCCCAGGTCGCCGAATTGACCAAAGTCGAGTTGGATTTGCCGGTGTGCGCGCGCCAATCGGCATCGCCAAGCTTGTCGGCGATCAGCAGATCGGCGGTCTCGGGGTCGGGCACGCGCAGGAACGCCTCGGCCAGCGACAGCAGCGCGACGCCCTCGGACGAATTGAGCCGATATTCCTGCAGGAACTGGTTGACCCAGCCCTTCCCTTGCGCCGCGCGCAGGTCGGCGAGCAGCCCCAAAGCATGGCCCATCACCCGTTCGCGCGACTCGGGGGTGAGCGCGGCACGGTCCAACAGGGGCTTTAGAACATCGGGTTCGCTCGCGCGGTGGAGATTGCCCATGGATTTACGGGCGGTGGACGCTACGTCAAAGGTCATGTTCCGGTTTCCGGTCGGTGTGAGGCTTGCGCGCAGGCACGGCGGATGCCATTTGCTTGGCCGCGCCTATGCGACGAAATCAGCTTCAGGGGAATGCCGTGACGACCGTTACAGTCCAGGAAATGGCAGGCCGGATCGGCACCGAACAGGTGTCCGACTGGGTCGAGGTCAGCCAGGAAATGATCGACAAGTTCGCCGATGCGACTGGCGACCACCAGTTCATCCACGTCAACCCGGCAATGGCGGCGATGACCCCGTTCGGCGGCACCATCGCGCACGGCTTCCTCACGCTGTCGCTGATGCCGCTACTGTCGTCCAAGATCATCGACGGCGTCGAGATCGAAGGCGTCAAGATGGGCGTCAATTACGGGGGCAACAAGGTCCGCTTCCTGCAGCCCGTCCGCTCGGGCAAGCGCGTGCGCGGTCGTTTCAAGCTCTTGAGCTTCGACGAAAAGCGCCCCGGCCAGTGGCAGCAGACCAACGAATTCACGGTCGAGATCGAAGGCGAGGACAAGCCCGCAATGATCGCCGAATGGATCAGCCAGATTTTCGTTTGATGTAACCCATTTCCCCTCCCGCTCGCGGGAGGGGTTAGGGGAGGGCAATTCCGACGCTCTCCCCACGCCCTCCCCCAGCCCCTCCCGCAAGCGGGAGGGGAGGAAGAAGCAAAAGGAAGAAACCCCATGCGTTCCGCCGTCATCGTTTCCACCGCCCGCACCCCGATTGGCCGCGCTTACCGCGGTGCCTTCAACAACACCCCCGCGCCCACGCTTGCGGCACATTCGATCCGCGCTGCGGTCGAGCGCGCCGGCATCGAAGGCGGCCAGGTCGACGACCTCGTCTTCGGCTGCGCGCTGCAGCAGGGCCATCAGGGTGGCAATATCGCGCGCAACGCGTTGCTGCGCGCGGGGCTTCCCGTCACCGTGCCCGGCATGTCGGTCGATCGCCAGTGCGCCAGCGGCCTGATGGCGATCGCCACCGCCGCCAAGCAGATTATCACCGACAATATGGACATCACCGTCGGCGGCGGCGTGGAGAGCATCAGCCTCGTCCAGACCCCGCAAATGCGCGTCGCCGCCGACCCTGAGCTGATCGCGATGCACAAGGATGTCTATATGACGATGCTCGGCACCGCCGAGACCGTCGCCAAGCGCTACAATATCAGCCGCGACGTGTGCGATGAATATGCGCTCCAGTCGCAGCAGCGCACCGCCGCCGCACAGGCCGCCGGTTATTACGATGCCGAGATCATCCCGGTCACCGCCAACATGGCGATCACCAACAAGGAGACCAAGGAGGTCACCTATAAGGAAGTGACGCTGACCAAGGATGAAGGCAACCGCCCCGAGACCACGCTGGAGGGCCTGAAGGCGCTGCAGCCGGTGATGGGCCCGGGCATGAACGTGACGGCGGGCAACGCCTCGCAGCTGTCGGACGGCTCGTCCGCCTCGGTGCTGATGGAGGAAAAGGTCGCCGAGAAGCGCGGGCTGCAACCGCTCGGCCGCTATGTCGGCATGGCCGTGGCGGGCACCGAGCCCGACGAAATGGGCATCGGCCCGGTCTTCGCCATCCCCAAGCTGCTCGAACGCTTCAACCTGAAGATGGACGATATCGGCCTGTGGGAGCTGAACGAAGCGTTTGCGGTGCAAGTGCTGTATTGCCGCGACAAGCTCGGCATCCCCAACGACCTGCTCAACGTCAGCGGCGGCGCGATCTCGATCGGCCACCCTTACGGCATGACCGGCGCGCGCGGCACCGGCCACGCGCTGATCGAAGGCAAGCGCCGTGGCGCGAAGTACGTCGTAGTGACGATGTGCATCGGCGGCGGCCAGGGGGCTGCGGGGTTGTTTGAGGTGCTGTAAACGAGCCGCGCTTCGGCGGGGTTAGAAGAGGCGGCGCCGGGAAACCGGTGCCGCCTTTTTTTTGGCAGGAGATTTGGGACTAGATAACACCGCGACACCACTATTTCCCCGACCATTTCCCACGCAAGCGACAATAAGCTGGCGAAATGGGCGCTTGCCCGGAGTGCAAGTTAAATTTTCGCGATTGTGATCCCAAGGAATTCACTCAATATACGAACCCGCTCTTTTATACTGGAGGCGTCATTCGTCCCCTGCTGATTGAGGCGATCAAACTCCAAAAGATCGAAAGATGCTCCCTCATAATTTTTAACGGCGGCTTCTCGGTTATCCGCCAGCTTTTGACGGAAATCGAGCAGGCTTCGGCGGGTTAATTTCGCATCCTCGCCGTGAGCAATGGCGGATCGAAAAATAAGATAGTAAACAACTAGAATACCTTGAGCCAATAGCAATTCATCAGCATCAGTAAACTCTATCTCCATTCTATCAAGAACAGAACTTACCTCTGACTTCAAAAAATCGACATACAGCCTCCTTCCTTCTCTGTATTTACGCGCAAGTCCGTCAAGATACACTTTTTTCGTGTCTACAATCTGGTTAGTACTTTTCAAACTGTCTTCAACGAGCAAGAAACGTGCTGCCGATTCCCGATGCTGGTAGCGGTTATTCCTAAATTTAACACGATTAATGAAAAACTTGTGTTGAGAAACTTCCGCGATTGCGCGAACAACATCCCCTCCGATCGCATTTCTCTTCTCAGCAGCATTCAGAGGGACAGCCTCGTTCAAACGCGAAAACATATCCTCGATCAGATCTATATCATCTCCTTCAATCGAGACTGTAACGACTGGCAATACGAAGGAGTCAAATTTCACGCGAATTTTTGGATGCCGCTTAGCTATGTCCTCATAGCTAAGCCCGCCGAGATTAAGTTGCTGGTCGCGCTGATATTCAAAATCGGACGCAAGAGTAAACTCCCCATCCATAAACCCCCATATCGCTTCGAGGCGCTGGCGTCCGTCTATGACGGCAAAGCGAAACCCAGTTTCTGACAACGCCTCAGGACTCAAAGCATGAAAATAAATCTTCGGAAGATCATAGTCGTTAAGAATAGAGTCGATTAGCAAACGACGCTTCTCTGTCGTCCAAACACCCCCCATCCGCTGATATTCCGGATTCATATTAATCTCTGACCTCTCAGAGTATAATAGCATGATAGTGCTGTTTTTTAATGTAGAGGTATCAACATAGCTCATTGCATCATTTCCTTGAGGATCGCACCCACACTTGCGAGCTCGGGGAACAGACTAAATCGAGTCATTCCAAGCAACTTAAGCTCTCTTGCGAGCCGCTCTCTTGCCAAAAATGGGATTGTATATTTCGCAACGTGCGTGCCATCTCCAATGGTTTCAATGGGCACTTTCTTATTGTGATGAATAGTAAAAGTGCCCATTTGCGCCTGAATTCGCGCATTATTCCGTGTTGCGATTGTTGCGACGGGAAAAAGTTCAATCCGCGTGTTCTGCCTGAGACTATCAGTCGAATACGCTTGCAATTCCTCATCTTCAAATGAAGGAATGTACTGCCCCTCGACTTTATCCACGATATTAGCATGTTTGTTTAGGGCGGTCGGCCATAAGCACCAAAGCGCTGCATCAGTAGACGGCCTGTCGGCCCAGTCAGCGACCGCAAAATACATCGAAATGAGCGGACTCTCGCTCCAGTCAAGGAGCCTGGTTGGAACCCCATAATGCTGCATTAGGAACGTCCAGTCAAAAGATGACGAGGGACGACGATCGGCCAACATGGCCGCACTTTGACGAAAACGGTTTAGGAGCGTGGTCTCCGAGGTATCTGCGGCGGATCGCATAAAGCCCGGCAAGAGTTCCCACGCAGCATCAGCGTGCCCTCTAAACCAAATAGTCCCAGGATTAGCGCCTTGATCCGCCTGAAGAGCATCCAAAAATTCCGAAACGCTGCCGACCTGCCGCTCTATCATTTCCGCCCCAGTGCTTCGTATTATAACGAACAACACACTTTAAAGCAGGATTATATTACCAACCCATTTAGAGATACAATTGAAAATAAAATTTAAAATGCCAGCACAGTTCAATTTTCCTGATCGAAATAATTACGCAATAACTCTTCATCGAGGCGGCGTGATCGATGCTATCAGCACTCCAGAGCACAGAACCTTAATCTTCGCCACCCCCCAAGCCGCGCCCCCCTCACCCGTGCGTCTTCATCCATTCCTCGACCACCGGCGCCACCTTCGTCCGCCATTTGGAGCCATTGAAGATGCCGTAATGCCCGGCACCCTCGGCCATGTAATAGCGCTTCTTGTCCTCGGGCAGGCTGGTCGAGATCTTCAGCGCGGCCTTGGTCTGGCCCAACCCTGAAATATCGTCACGCTCGCCCTCGATCGCCAGGATCGCGATGTCGGTGATCGCTGCGGGGTCGACCACGCGGCCGCGGTGCGTCATCGTGCCCTTGGGCAGCGAATGGTCCTGGAACACCACGTCGATCGTCTGCAGGTAGAATTCGGCGGTCATGTCGCAGACCGAGCGATATTCCTCGTAGAAATCCTTGGTCGCCTCGGCTTCCAGATCCTCGCCCTGCACCAGATGTTTGAACATCTCATAATGCGACATCATGTGGTTGCCGAGGTTCATCGACATGAAGCCCGCGAGCTGCAGGAAGCCCGGATAGACGCGCCGCCCCGCGCCCGGATAGGTGCCGGGGATCGTCGCGATCACATTCTGGCTGAACCAGCTGTGCGGCCGCTCGGTCGCCAGCGTGTTGACCGCGGTCGGCGCTTCGCGCGTGTCGATCGGGCCGCCCATCATCGTCAGCGTCTTGGGGCGCGCCGGGTTGTTGTCGGCGCTCATCACGCAGGCGGCGGCGTAGCAGGGCACTGAGGGCTGGCACACGGCCAGCATATGCGTGCCGCCCTGCCCCTCATTGCTGCCGATCGTTTCCAAGAATTCGATCAGATAATCGACATAATCGTCGAGGTCGAACTTGCCGTCGGACAGCGGCACCAGCTTCGCGTCGCGCCAATCGGTGATGTAAACGTCCGCCACCGGCAGCATCCGCTCGACCGTACCGCGCAGCAGCGTGGCGTAATGGCCCGACATCGGCGCGACGATCAGCAGCTTGGGGCCGCCCTCGACGCCCTTGCGCTTGAAATGCAGCAACTGCCCGAAGGGTTTGCGAAGCGCGATCTCTTCGTGGATCTCGACCGTCTTGCCGTCGATCGTGGTGAAATCCAGCCCGAAGGCGGGCTTGCCGCGTGGAGCCGCGGCATGCGCGAACACCTCCAGCGCGGAGCTGAGGATCTGCCCCCCGCCGAAATAGGAAAAGGGGTTGGCGGGGTTGCTGAGCACCCCTGCGCTGAAGTCGGCCATCGCGCTGGCACCGGCCAACAACGATTTCTGCATTTCATAAGCGTTGTACAACATACCGGACTTTCTAGCAGACAAATCTTATCTTAGCATCAAAGCTTATGCCGCACCGCCGCATTCGGCAATCCTCGCTTTCAATTGAACGTTTCGCGGGCGGTCAGGATCCACGTTGAGGGCAAGCCCGGTCCCTGCTAGGCGCAACGGCTATGGCAGACCCCCAAAACGCTTCCCCCAGCGAACCCGCCCAACGCAAGCTTAGCAGTCTGGCCATGGTGTGGCGCTATGCCCGCCATTATCCGGTGCAATTGGGGATCGCGCTCGGCGCGTTGCTCGTCACCTCGGCGACGACGATCTATATTCCCTGGACGTTCAAGTCGGTGATCGATCGCGGCTTCTCGCATGGCAGCGACATGGCGCATGTCGACCGCACTTTTTATCTGCTGTTCGCGGTGGTGCTGGTGCTGGGGATCGCCACGGCGATCCGCTTCTATTTCGTGTCATGGCTGGGCGAACGCACCGTCGCCGACGTGCGCATTGCGGTGCAGAACAATCTGCTCAACCTGACGCCGCGCTGGTTCGAGGAGAACCGCCCGTCCGAAATCGCCTCGCGCCTCACCGCCGATACCGGCCAGATCGAAATGGCGGTCGGCACCACCGTGTCGGTCGCGCTGCGCAATGTCATCACCGGGATTGGCGGAATCGTTTCGCTGTTCGTGCTCGCGCCCAAACTGGCCGGCATGATCCTGATCGGCATTCCGCTGACGCTGGTGCCGATCATCGTGCTCGGCCGCCGCCTGCGCACGCATTCGCGCACCAGCCAGGACCGCATCGCCGACATCGGCGCGATGGCGGTCGAGGTGTTTTCGGCAATGAAGATCGTTCAGGCGTTCGGGCAGGAACGGCGTGAGGCGGCGCGCTTTGCCGATGCCGTGACGCGCAGCTTCGCCGCCGCCAAGCGCCGTATCTTCCTGCGCGCGCTCCTCACCGCCTTGTTCATCACGCTGATCTTCGGCGCGATCACCTTGCTGTTGTGGAGCACTGTCGCCGATGTCGCGGCTGGGCGGCTGTCGGCCGGATCGCTGACCGCGTTTCTGGCGACCTCGGTGCTGGTGAGCGGCGCGTTCGGGTCGCTGAGTGAAGTCTATGGCGATTTGCTGCGCGCTTCCGGTGCGGCCGAACGGCTGGCGGAATTGCTCGACGAGAAACCCGAAATCGCCGCCCCGGCCAAGCCGATCACGCTACCGCAGCCGCCGCGCGGGACGATCGAATTCGACCATGTCGAATTCCGTTACCCCACCCGGCCCGACGTGGCCGCGCTGCACGATTTCTCGCTGTCGGTCGCGCCGGGCGAGACGGTGGCGATCGTCGGCCCCTCGGGGGCGGGCAAGACCACTTTGTTCCAGTTGATCCAGCGTTTCTACGATCCTTCGACCGGCGCGGTGAAGATCGACGGCGTCGATTTGCGCACCGCCGACCCCGCCGAAGTGCGCGCACGCATCGCGATGGTGCCGCAGGAGACGGTGATCTTCGGTGCCTCGGCGCGCGACAATCTGCGCTATGGCCGCTGGGACGCGCGCGACGACGAACTCTGGGCCGCAGCCGAGGCCGCCAATGCCGCCGAATTCCTGCGCAAATTGCCCGAGGGGCTCGACACTTTCCTCGGCGAAGGCGGCGCGCGCCTATCGGGCGGCCAGCGCCAGCGCGTCGCAATCGCGCGCGCGCTGCTGCGCAACGCCCCGATCCTGCTGCTCGACGAAGCCACCAGCGCGCTCGACGCCGAGAGCGAACGCCTGGTCCAGGAAGCGCTCGAACGGCTGATGGCGGAGCGCACCACGCTCGTCATCGCCCACCGCCTCGCCACCGTCCGCGCGGCGGAACGCATCATCGTGATGAGCGACGGCCGCATCGTCGAACAAGGCTCACACGGCACGCTGGTCGAACAAAACGGCCTCTACGCCCGCCTCGCCAGCCTGCAATTCAGCGAAGCCGCCTGAACCGTGCGCTTCCCCTTCCGCTTGCGGGAGGGGCTGGGGGAGGGCATGATCCAGCCAAACCGCACGGAGCGACCGGCCCCTGCCCGACCGCTCCCGCCAAGCGGGAGGGGAGAAACATGCGCGATTTCGACATCATCGTTTTCGGGGCGACGGGCTTTACCGGCCGTCTGGTCGCCGAATATCTCGCGCACAGCGGTGCGCCGCGCTGGGCGATGGCCGGGCGCTCCGCCGCCAAGCTGGCCGAAGTGCGCGATCTGATCGGCGCGCCCGCCGACACGCCGCTCCTCACCGCCGATTCCGAAAATCCCGCCAGCCTGCGCGCGCTGTGCGAACGCACCCAGGTCGTGCTCACCACGGTCGGCCCGTACCAGCTCTATGGCAGCGATCTCGTCGCCGCCTGCGCCGAAACCGGCACCGCTTATGTCGACCTCTGCGGCGAGCCCGCCTGGATGCGCCACATGATCGACGCGCACCACGCCACCGCGCAGCGCAGCGGCGCGCGCATCGTCTTTTCCTGCGGCTTCGATTCGATCCCGTTCGATCTCGGCGTGCTGACGCTGCAGGAGGCCGCCCGCGCCAAGTTCGGCGCGCCCGTGACGCGCGTGAAGGGCCGTGTGCGCAAAATGCAGGGCGGCTTTTCCGGCGGCACCGCCGCCAGCCTGAAGGCAACGCTCGCCGCCGCCGCCAAGAACCCCTCGATCCTCGGCCTGCTCACCAACCCGTTCGCGCTCACACCGGGCTTTACCGGCCCGCATCAGCCAACCGGGCTGATCCCCGAATATGACCGCACGATCGAGGCGTGGGTCGCGCCCTTCATCATGGCACCGATCAACACCAAGAACGTCCACCGCACCAACTTCCTGCTGGGCGAACGCTTCGGGGCGGACTTCGTCTATGACGAGATGATGGTCGCGCCCGGCCTTGGCGAGATGGGCAAGGCGGCTGCCGAAGCGATCGCGCGGATAAACCCGCTCGCCAGCGCGCACGGCCCCAAGCCCGGCGAAGGCCCCTCCAAGGAAGAGCGCGACGCCGGTTTCTACGACCTGCTGTTCATCGGCGAGGGTGCGAAGGGCGAACGCATCGATTGCGTCGTCACCGGCGACAAGGATCCGGGCTACGGCTCGACCAGCAAGATGATCGCCGAAACCGCGCGCTGCCTGGTCGAGGATGTGGCGGGAGACGGTGGCATCTGGACGCCCGGCGCGCTCATGGGGCAAGTGCTGGCGGATCGGCTGCAGGCGAAAGCGGGGCTGACCTTCCGCTGCGGGTGAAGGCGCTCCACTCCCCTCACCGTTCGCCCTGAGCCCGTCGAAGGGCCCCTCTCCCCAAATGCCACGCCTGCGGTGAGAGGGAGCTTCGACACGCTAAGCCCGAACGGAGGAAGGTTTACCCCCGCGCCTGCACAAAAGCGGGAACCGGCCCGATATCCTTGCCCGCCGCGCGCGCGACGGCGGCCGCCTGGTTGATGAAGTCCCACACCCGCTTGCTGAACCCGGCGTCGGCCTTGCCCTCCCACGCGCCCATATCGGCATAGAGCCGCGCCGAGCCTTCCCACATCGCCGGGGTGGCAACGCGGCTGAACGGTTCGAGCAAGGTGAACCACTCGCGCACGAACGCCAGCGCCGCATCGCTGGCCGGGTCGAGCGGCAAGGCCGCCTCGATCCGGTCGCTCAGCGCCCGCCACTGCGCCAGATAATCGGGGGTCGAGACTTGCGGAGCCGCCCCCATGTGCGCGTGCCACTCGGCCTGTTCTTCGGGCGTGTAATAGCGGTCGATCACGTCCTTCCACGCTTTTGCCTGATCGTTCATGACTGTATCTCCATCGCGGATCAGCGAGCAAAGTGTCGCGGCATCGAGCGGCTCGCCTCGGTTGATGCGGGACAATGCGGAATCGATCAGGGTGATGGCGTCGCCAATCTCCTGCGCCTGAACGGCCAGCCGCTCGCGTTGCGCGCTCAGCAAGGCGGCCAGGTCGATCGGTTTGCGGTCGAACAACCGCTTGATGTCGCCCAGGGTCAACCCGGCCTTTTTGAGCGCGACGATTCGATGCACCCGCTCCAGCTCAGCCGGCCCGAACCAGCGGCGGCCCGACTGGGTACGCAGCGGCGACACCAGCCCACGCGCCTCATAAAAACGCAGCGCCCGCGCGGTCAGGCCGGTGCGGCGGACCACTTCATCAATGGCAAACGAATCATCCATGCCGCCCTTATGCCGGTTGACCTTGGGGCAACTTCAAGGGGTGATTTGGGCGGGAGGCATGTTCTTTGGGCGAGGCAAGCGATTTACGGCCTGAGCAACTATGTGCGGAAGCTGGATATTAAGCCGGATCGCTTCTGGAAAGCCAAATCCATCTACACCACAAGAACAAGATTACGTACTAGATGCAATTTTATACAAATAAATAACGTCTAAATGCATTGAAAATAATAATTTTATATCGAAAATACAATTTAATTGAATATAATTACGGCATATAATATGAAATTCTCATTTATAATCTTGATTTGCGCGTCCACCCTCCAAGCAGATAGCCTAGCGCAGTAACGGCCAAAGCTCCAACGAGCCATCTAAAATCTACACCAGATGCCTTGTCATGAATGACCGCCCAAACAACTAATATTAAAAGAGTTAAAGTAATTGTTGAAGCAACAATACTTCTAAGCCAATCTAAACCTCTGGTATGAATTTCCGTTGCATTGAAAGCTTTCATAAGCCAATTCGCGAACGGCTGAAAATTTTGAAAAAGTTGCAACTCTTTCAATAACTCATGCCCTACAACATAATGTGCATTATATACGGATCCGTCATACGTCCAAACCCTCCAAACTGTATACGGCCCCAAAACAGCCGGCCCCTCAACCTCAGCTCTTTGAGGCTCTTCTCCGGTTTGGCTAGCAACAAATTCTTCAATCTGCTTAAATGTCCAAGACATTTTCACCACCATTGCGAATTAAAATATTGCATTAATTTACATAAAAAATGAATTTACATGATAAATTACATTAGTCAACATATATGTATAAATACTCTGATAGATGATTATTTGCAATATTGTGTTATTTTAGTGCGAGCAACGTTCACTTTAGGAAAATCCGATATAGCTCACCCTCTAAGAAAATTGGCATCCGATTGGTTAACTGAGCAGGAGCCACAAGAGAATGGGTAAGTATCCCCCAAACCCTGTCCTACAAACGCCCCCTCCGCTATCCTGCCACCGCTCTTTGACAGAACCAGCCGTCCCCCTTCCCCGCACACCGGGAAGCGCAGCGATCGAAGTGGAAGTTACCCCTAACTTTCCCCTAACCTTCCGCCCCGAGCCCGCAACAATATCACGCACCCTCAACACCCTACCGCTTCTTCCCCTGATGCCGGATGTTCGCCGGTCGCCCGCGCCGCTTGATCACGCGCGCTGGCCCCTTGCCGCGCGTTTCGCGCTCGGGGGCGGCGCCGCGTCCCTCGACCATCTCGAAGCGCAAAGCGCCCGACACCGGGTTGGCCTCGGCCAGCCGCAGCGGCAGTTTCTGGCCGCTGGCGAAGACCGTGCCGCTATGTTCGCCGACCAGCGTGCGGCTCGCTTCGTCGAAGCGGAAATACTCGCCGCCCAGATCGCGCACCGGCATCAACCCGTCGCCGCCAATCCCCTCGACCGTCGCGAAGAAGCCGAAATTGGTCACGCCGGTGATGCGCGTCTCCAGCACTTCGCCGACCTTTTCACTCAGGAAAGCCGCGACATAGCGGTCGATCGTGTCGCGCTCGGCCTCCATCGCGCGGCGTTCGAGCATCGAGATGCTCTCGCCGATCCGCTCCATCGTCGCGGCTTCGCCTTCGGTCAGGCCGCCGGGGCCGAGCTCATACGCGGCGACCAGCGAGCGATGCACGATCAGATCGGCATAGCGCCGGATCGGCGAGGTGAAGTGGCCGTAACTGCCCAGCGCCAGCCCGAAATGCCCCATATTGGCCGACGCATAATAAGCCTGGGTCTGGGTGCGCAGCACTTGCTCCATGATCTGCGGGCGCGCGTCGCTGTCGATCACTTTGTCGAGGATCTGGTTGAAGGTCTTCGGCCGCACCACCTGGCCGAGCGCGAACTCGATGCCATAGGTTTTGAGATAGTCCTTCAGCGCAACCAGTTTCTCGCGGCTCGGCTGTTCGTGGACGCGGTACATGACCGGCGCCTTCTTCGCCTCCAGCGCCTTGGCTGCGGCGACGTTGGCGGCGATCATATAATCCTCGATCAACTTATGCGCATCGAGCCGCTCGCGCGGGGCGACCGACAGGATGCGGCCCTTCTCGTCGAGCACGACGCGGCGTTCGGGCAAGTCCAGATCGAGCGGCGCGCGCGCGGCGCGGGCCTTGGACAGCGCCTTCCAGCAGCCCCACAGCGGGAGGGGAGCATTGCCGCATCCACCATCGCCTGCGCATCCTCATAAGCGAGGTTCGCCGCGATCCGCACCACCGCACGGGTGAAGCGCCACGATTTCAGCGCGCCGCCTTTGCTCACCTGCAAATGGCAGACCAGCGCCGCGCGATCGACGCCTTCCTTCAGCGAGCACATCTCCGCCGACAGGCTTTCGGGCAGCATCGGCACCACCCGATCGGGGAAATAGACGCTGTTGCCGCGCCGCCGCGCCTCGCGGTCGAGGCTCGATCCGGGGCGGACGTAGAACGACACGTCGGCGATCGCGACGATCGCCTTCCACCCGCCGTCATTGGATGGGTCGTCATCGGGTGCGGCCCACACCGCATCGTCATGGTCGCGCGCATCGGCCGGATCGATCGCGACGATCGGCAGATGGCGGAGGTCTTCGCGTTTGTCCCCCAAAGGCAACGCCGCCACACGCACCGCTTCCTCCAGCGTCTCCGCCGAGAACACGTCGGGAATCCCCAGCTTGTGGATCGCGATCAGCGAGAAGCTGCGCGGCGCGAACGGGTCGCCCAACACTTGCGTCACGCGCACGGTGATGCGCGGCGGGCGCCCGGCTTTTTCGGCCAGCACCAGATCGCCGACCTGCGCTGCGCCCGCATCGGACACCTGGAATTCGCGGCGTTCCTTCTTCTCCACCCCCTGCAGCCACAGCGTCGCGCCCTCCTGCCGCAGCACGCCGAGCACGAGTTCCTCGCCCTTGGGCAGCGTCTTCATCGGGTGCGCGATCCAGCCCTTGCCCGCTTCCTCGGTGCGCGCAAGGATGCGGTCGCCCACACCCAGCGCGCCTTGCTTGCGCTCGCGCACGCGCAGCTTTGGCGCGGGCGTTTCGGCCTCCCAGCGTTCGGGCACGGCCCAGGCGGTGCCGCTATCGTCGACATCGGCAATGCGCAGCACCGTCACCTTGGGCAAGCCGCCAAGTTTGTGGAAGGCGCGGCCGGGGGCGCTGTCGATCAACCCCTCATCGGCCATGTCCTTCAGCAGCGCCTTCAGCAGGATCTTGTCCTGCGCGGTCAGCCCGAAGGCGCGCGCAATCTCGCGCTTGCCCGCCGGGGTCGGCGAGGCGGAGATGAAATCGAGGATCTGCTCGCGGGTCGGCAGGCCGGGCGTGCGCTTTATCGGTTTGGGCATCGGCCTAGCGATACGCCACACGCGGCCAAACGGCAAAGGGCCCGCCACCCCGCAGGATGACGGGCCCTTGCCCCCCGACCGCTGTCGTTCAGAACTTGCCGCGCAGCGTCACGCCGTAGGTGCGCGGCTCGGCCAGAAATGCCGAAATTGTCTGGTTCGCCGTGCCGCCAAAGGCCTGGACGTTGGCGACGCTGTTCGATCCCTGGAAGGGCGTGCTGAACGCGACCTGCTCATATTGCGTATTGGTCAAATTCTGCGCCCACAGTTCGATCGCCCACTGCTCCTTGGGGCCACGGATGCCGACGCGGGCATTGACCGTGGTGAAGCCGTCCTGCTTCTTTTCCGGGAACAGGTCGGAGCCGGTGTTATAATCGCTGGTGGTACGCTGATCGACATAGATCAACCCCGACAGGCCCGAACTGCCCAAACGCGGCGTCCAGGCGATGCTGCTGGTCACGACATTGCGCGGCGCGTTGGACAAGGCCTGCCCCGGCAACAGGAACAACGCTGGGTCCAAGGGTGCCCCGGTATTGCGCCCGACCAAATTGTTGCGGAACTTGGTATCGGCCAGCGTATAGCCGGCGGTGAACGCCACGTTGCGGGTCGGGTAGATCGCCGCCTCGACTTCCACACCGCGCGTCCGCACGCCGGGCCGGACATTGTTGGGATCGCACGCCCCGGTCGACGCCGATGCATCGCGGTCCGCGCCCGCCAGATCGGTCGAGCAGGAGTCGATATTCTGCACCAGGAACACCGAACCGTTGAAGGTGTTGAGCTGGAAGTCCTTAAAGTCCTGCTGGAACGCCGCGACGTTCAGGTTGAAGCGGCGGCTGGTATATTTCACGCCGACTTCATAGGCGTTTACCTTCTCGGCATCGAACTGGAGGTTCGCCGTACCAAAGCCAGCGCCGCGCCCGCCAAACTGGCGCGGATCGGTCGGCGAGAAGATCGGCTGGCCCAGCGCCGAACGGTCGAGGTTGAAGCCGCCCGCCTTATAGCCGCGCGAATAGCTGGCATAGGTCAGCACGCCCGTAGTCGGCTTCCACGACAGCACCGCCGTGCCCGTGAACTCGCCTTCCTTGCGCTTGTCGCTGAGCTTCAAGGCATTGAGCGCCGAACTGGAATTGCCTTGGCACGTCAAATTGACAACGCCCGCTGCCAGCGATTGCAGCGAGGCCGGCAACGCTGCCGCACCTCCGGTCAGGAACGGGGCGAAGAACGCCTGCTGGGCCGGGCAGACGGTGTTGGTGTTGTTGAAATCGGCGCGGAACGTCTTCTCTTCATGCGTGTAGCGCAGGCCCAACGTCAGATCGAGCGTCGGGGTGATGTGCACGATATTGTGCGTGAAAAAGGCGAAGTTGCGGCTGCGCTGATAGTAATTGGCGTTGTTGTCGCCGACATTGTTGACCGTGCTGAGCGTGTTGAGCCCGTTGATGAAGATCGGTGCAGCCGCCCCGAACGCCCCGGTCAACGTGGCGATACCGGTCGGGCTGAGACAGCCCGGTGCGCTGGGGTTACGCAGAACTGCAGCGGCGTTGATCGTCGCGACCAGACGGCACGCGGCAAACGCCCCATATTGCGAGCCGAATTTGAGGTTGTCGCGAACCGTTAGATCTTCATTGGAGAAATAGCCGCCAACGAGCCAGTCGAGCCGATCCTTGAACAGCGATCCCTGCAGTCGAAGCTCTTGCGAAAACGTCTTGAACTGGCGGAAGGAATTGCCGTCCGCAGCGCGATACAGCAAATCGATGTTGCTGTAATCGACGTCGCCGGGGGCCTCTGCCTTATACTCGCGATAGGCGGTGATCGACGTCAACGCGACATCACCGATCTTCCAGTTGATTTCGCCGGAGATGCCGCCATCGGTGGTCTTGCCACGGAAGCTGCGGCCCGGCGTATCGGAGGTCAGGCGGTTATAGGGCGTCATGTTCGCCGGATAAACGCCGCCCGGAAACACCGCGCCCATGCTGGTCATCACGTCGGTGATGCGGTTGGTCCGGCTGGCATAATCATGTTCGGGGTTGGTCCCCGCCGCACCCGGCGTCGGATCATAGGTTTCCACCGTCGAAACATAGACGGCGGCGCAGCAGGATTCGACGCGGTGCGTATAATCCCCGATCAAACGCACCGACAGGTCTGCGGTGGGTTGATAGAGCAACTGCCCGCGTACGAAATAGCGATCGCGATTGTTGAGCCGCTGGCCCGTCACCGCATCGGTGTAGAAGCCGTCGCGCTTCGAATACACGCCATCGAGCCGCGCGGCGATCGTTTCGGTGATCGGGCCCGTGATGCTGCCCGAGGCGCGTACCGCATTGTAATTGCCATAGGTCAGCTCGCCATTGGCCCCAAAGGTAAAGCTCGGAGCCTTGGTGATGATGTTGAGCAAGCCCGCGCTGGCATTGCGCCCGAACAGCGTTCCCTGCGGACCGCGCAGCACTTCGATCCGGTCGATTTCACCGAGATCGTTGAGGCCAGCCCCGGTGCGGCTGCGATAGACGCCGTCGATGAAAGTCGCGACCGAGCTTTCCAGGCCGGGATTGTCGCCCACCGTGCCGATGCCGCGGATGCGCGCAGAACCGTTCGCTTCCGATCCGGTCGAAGACACGAGCAAGGATGGTGCGAGCTGGTTAAGCTGGCGGATGTCGTTCGCGCCTGAATTGGACAGCGACGCCGACGAAACCGCCGACACCGCCAGCGGCACGTCCGACAGCAGCGAATTGCGGCGCGTCGCCGTCACGATGATGTCGCGGGTGGGTTCGTCCGCCGTATCGGCCGCCGCCGGAGCCTTGGCGGCTTCCGGCGACGACGACGGCACCCCGGTTGCAGGCGCGGTCTGCGCCGATGCTGGCATGGCAATCCCAAGCGCAAGCGCGGACATGGCACATGCAGACAACAAGGCGTTCGTCATATCTCTCTCCCCGAAGGACCAGAACACTAATCGGTTCCGTACCCTATCATCGAATTTACCCGAGAACGGGGCCGCGTCAAGCGCGGATACGTCGCAAATGACCGGCAACGTATAGGAGTTTTACGGACTTGCGACAAAAATGACACGACCGAAACGGCCAGAACGCAGCTTCGAAAATGGGTCGCTCATGGTGCAATTGCGAAAGGGGAGCGGATCCCGATCAGTATCCGTTCAACCGGGCAAAGCGCTCCCGGTGAAAAGCGGCATTGCCCCACATCGTCTCCAAGATACGCGCGCGCTTGATGTAGAAGCCTGCATCATGCTCATCGGTCATGCCGATGCCGCCGTGCAGTTGAATCATCTCCCGGCTGACGAGGTGGAGCGTATCGCCCGCCACCGCCTTGGCCAGGCTGACCGCCTGGTCGACATCCGACCGCCCCGCATCGATCGCCTCCAACGCCCCTTCGACTGCCGACCGCATCAATTCGAGCTCGGTAAACATCTTTGCCATGCGGTGCTGCAGCGCCTGGAAGGTCGAGAGCACCTGCCCGAATTGCACGCGCGTCTTCAAATAATCGTTGGTGGTGTTGAAGGCCTGCACAGCCAGGCCCAGCATTTCGGCGCACACCGCCGCAGTCGCGCGATCGACCACGCGCGCGGTGAGCGCGGTATCGCCGAGCCGTTCGGCGGGCGCGTCGGCGAAGGTGATCTGCGCGTGGCTGCGCGAATCCGTCATATGGCGTGGAGAGCGGGTCACGCCGACATCGCCGGAGACAAGATACAGCCCATCATCGGCGGCAACGACAAAGACGCCCGCGCTATCGCCTTCGGCGACGAACGCCTTGGTCCCGCTCAGCCTTCCGTCGACCACCTTGGTCGCGACCTTGGCCGGATCATGCACCGGCCCCTCATCGACCGCGAGCGTGGCGACCACCGCGCCGCTGGCAATGCGCGGCAACCATTCGGCCTTCGCCGTCTCGGATTCGCCCAAGACGATTGCGCTCGCCGCCGCCGACGTCGCTGCCAGTGGCGACGCCGCCAGATTGCGACCAAGCTGTTCCAGCACGAGGCCAAGCGACAGATAGCCAAAGGCAGTCCCGCCAAAAGCCTCGGGAATGACGATACCGGCCACCCCCATTTCGGACAGCGCTTGCCACGCCGCCGCATCATAACCCGCGCTCGGTGCGGCCGCGCGCATCTTGCGGAAGGCGGTCACGGGCGATTCATTGTCGGACCACTCGCGCACCATGTCGCGGAGCATCGTTTGTTCGTCGTTGAGTACGGCCATCTCGCGGTCCCCGTTTTGTGATGGGTGAAACGGGGGAGGATGGCTTCTGCCGTCCTTCACCCCGCCCCTCTCCGGCCCGCCGCAGTTGCGGCAGCCTATCTGGAATTACTGGTGATCGAGCATCCCGAGGATGCGCTTCGAAATCACGTTGTTCTGGATCTCGGTCGACCCGCCATAGATCGACACCGCCTTGCCCCACAGCCAGGTGCGCGTCTGGGTCAGTTCGTCCTCACTGAAGCCCTCGCCCTCCCAGCCCAGCCCGGCCATGCCCATGATCTCGATCGACAGCTCCGCGCGTTCCTGCGTGATGCGCGCGCCGACATTCTTCATGATCGAGGTCGCCGCCGACGGCCCCTGGTTCGACTTGGCTTCCAGCGCGGCACGGCGCAGCGTCAGCGCGAAGGCGCGGCTGTCCATCTCATGCCGCACGATGCGCATGCGCAAATCGCTGTCGGGCACGCGGCCCTGCTCATCCGCGCCGCGATATTCCTTGGCCAGCGCCCCCATCGCCTTGCCCGCGAACAGCCGCGAGGCACCGCCGCCGCCCGACAGGCTGTTACGCTCATGCTGGAGCAGCCGCGTGCCGATCTCCCAGCCCTGCCCCTCGCGCCCCACGAGATTTTCCTTGGGCACCTTCACATTGGTGAAGAAGGTTTCGCAAAACGGCGACTGGCCCGAAATCATGCGAATCGGCTTCACCTCGACGCCGGGCGAAGTCATGTCGAGCAGCAGGAAGCTGATGCCGCCGTGCTTTTGCGATTTGTCGGTGCGCACCAGCGCGAAGCATTTGTCGGCCCACTGCCCGCCCGACGTCCAGGTCTTTTGCCCGTTGACGATATAATGGTCGCCCGCGTCCTCGGCGAAGGTCTGCACATTGGCGAGGTCCGACCCGGCATTGGGCTCGGAATAGCCCTGGCACCAGCGCACCTCACCCTTGGCGATAGCCGGGATATGTTCGTGCTTCTGCGCCTCGCTGCCATATTCGAGCAGCGTCGGGCCGAACATCATCACGCCCATGCCGCCAATCGGGTTCCACGCGCCAATCCGCGCCATTTCCTCCTGCAGGACGCGGATTTCGGCCTTGTCGAGCCCACCGCCGCCATAAGCCTTGGGCCAGCCGGGAACACCCCAGCCCTTTTCGCCCATTGCGGCCTTCCAGGCGATTTCATCTGCGGACAGTTCGGTTGGGCCTTCGAGCGCGGACAGGGCATTGTCCTTGCCCTTGAGCGCAGGCGGGAAGTTGGCGGCAAGCCAGGCGCGGGCCGTCTGGCGGAACTCGTCAAGCGCGGTCGCTGGAGCGTCGAGTTCGGGCGCAGTCGCCATAAAACCTGTCCTTGCTGATAAAATCTGAAGATTGGGTATGGCGAAGCGATGCCACAGAATGGGCGTCGTGAAAAGCGTTATTGGGCGCGTTGCAGCGATCGCCCGTTCGGTAAGGCGGCACCGGGCCGCGACGCTTCAGGCCGCAATCGGCACCGGCATTGTTGCCCGGCGCAGTTGCGGACGCGTAGCGGCTCCCCATCTCCCGCGTGACGCAAGAGGAGCTTGGCGCATGATCGACCTGCATTACTGGCCCACGCCGAACGGCCACAAAATCACGCTATTTCTGGAGGAGGCCGGGGTCGAGTATCGCATCATTCCGGTCAACATCGGCGCAGGCGACCAATTCCAGCCGGATTTCCTGAAGATCGCGCCCAACAACCGTATGCCCGCAATCATCGATCACGACCCCGCCGATGGTGGCGAGCCGATCGCGATCTTCGAATCGGGGGCGATCCTGCTCTATCTGGCCGACAAATATGGCGCGTTCATCGGCGCGGACTTGCGCAGCCGCACCGAGACGATTCAGTGGCTGATGTGGCAGATGGGTGGATTGGGGCCGATGCTCGGGCAGAACCATCACTTCAGCGGCTATGCCCCTGAAAAAATTCCTTATGCGATCGATCGTTATGTCAAGGAAACCAATCGCTTATACGGCGTTCTCGATCGCCGCCTGGCCGACCGGGATTTCATCACCGGCGAATATTCGATCGCCGACATGGCCTGCTACCCCTGGATCGTGCCGTATGAACGCCAGGGCCAAAATCTCGGCGATTTCCCGAACGTGAAGCGCTGGTTCGAGGCGATCGCCGCACGCCCGCACACGATCGCCGCTTATGCCAAGGGGGTCGCGATCAGCGACAACAAGCCGATGACCGAGGAGGCGAAGAAGATCCTGTTTGGGCAGACGGCAAAGGTACTGGGGTAACGACTCCTCCCCGCGTCGGGGAGAGGGGGACCATGAGCATTGAGCGAGTGGTGGAGGGGGCGTGCCGCGGGCGGAACTCCCGTGGAGCCCCCTCCACCACCCGACTGACGAAGCCCCCCCTCCCCGTTCCGGGGAGGATCGATCGTTCGAACATCGCGTATGGTGTTTCCCTCTCTCTTGTTCTAGCGAATCGAAGATCGGGATTTGCTGAGAAGGGACATGATGACCGCTGCCGAAATGCTCGCGAGTGACTTTGCGACCTTGCCCGACCTGATCCGTGCGCACGCCGCGGAGCAGGGGGACAAGGTCGCCCTGGCCGAAGCCGACGGCGAGCTGGATTATGCCAGTCTCGACGCGCTGGTCGACCGCGTCGCCGCCGCGCTTCAGCGTGATGGCGTGCGGCAGGGCGACGCCGTCGCGATCGTCGCCGCCGCCAGCATCGATTATGTCGCGATCTTCCTCGGCGCGCTCCGGGCCGGGTGCGTGGCGACCCCGCTCGCGCCATCGGGGACGCCCGATAGCATCGTTGCGATGATCGCCGATTGCGCGGCCCCCATCACCTTCGTCGACGCCGAGGCGGCAAGCGCATTGGGCGGACACCATATTCCCGGCAAGCTCGTCCATCTGAAATCGCTGGGATCGTGGCTCGCCCCGGTCGGCGCGCGGCCGACACCGGTCACGATCGCGCCCGAGGATGGCTTCAACATCATCTACTCGTCGGGCACCACCGGCGTCCCCAAGGGGATCGTACAAAGCCACGCGATGCGCTGGGCACATATCAACCGCAACGAGGCCGCCGGGTTCGCCGACGCGGTGACGATGATCGCGACGCCGCTATATTCCAACACCACTTTGGTCAGCGTGCTGCCCACGCTCGGCTGGGGCGGCACTGTGGTGTTGCTGAAGAAGTTCGACGCGCGCGGCTATCTGACGCTCGCCGAACGCCACCGCGCCACGCACACCATGCTGGTGCCGGTGCAATATCAGCGGATCATGGCACTGCCCGATTTCGATCGCTTCGATCTGTCGAGCTTCCGCTTCAAGACCTGCACCTCCGCCCCGTTCCCGCCGGCACTGAAGGCCGATGTCGTCGCGCGCTGGCCGGGGCTGCTGGTCGAATATTACGGCATGACCGAGGGCGGCGGCACCTGCCTGCTGATCGCCAACGCCTTTCCCGACAAGCTCCACACCGTCGGCCGCCCGGTCGAGGGCCACGACATCCGCCTGATCGACGATGACGGTCGCGAGGTGCCGCAGGGCGAAATGGGTGAGGTGGTCGGCCGCAGCCCGGCGATGATGACCGCCTATCACGGCCGCAAGGACGCCACCGCCGCTGCGGAATGGTTCGATGCCGATGGCAACCGCTTTATCCGCCACGGCGATGTCGGGCGCTTCGATGCCGACGGCTTCCTGACCCTGCTCGACCGCAAGAAGGACCTGATTATCTCGGGCGGCTTCAACATCTATCCAACCGATCTTGAGGCGGTGCTTGCCCGCCACCCTGCCGTCGCCGATTGCAGCGTCATCGGCGTGCCGAGTGAGAAATGGGGGGAAAGCCCGGTCGGCTTTTACGTGCCGCACACCGGGGTCGACGCCAACATCGCCGAGATCCTCGACTGGACCAATGCGCAACTTGGCAAGACCCAGCGTCTGGCGGCACTCCACGCGATTGCCGAACTCCCGCGCAGCGCGATCGGCAAGGTGCTCAAACGCGAGTTGCGCGATCGCTTGGCGGAGCACGCGCTGTGACCCCGATCCACCAGATTCTCTCCACCGCGCAGCCGGTCGAAGGCGGCTTCCGCACCGAAATTCCCTCCGACTGGCTGCAAGGGCGCACCGCTTATGGCGGCCTGTCGAGCGCGCTGGCGCTACACGCCGCGCAAGGTATCGAACCCGATCTGCCACCGCTGCGGTCGGCGCAAGTCTCCTTCATCGGGCCGCTGGCGGGCGCGGTCACGGTCATCGCGACCAAATTGCGCCGCGGCCGCACCGCCGCCTTCATCCAGGCCGATATCGTGTCCGAAGCGGGGCTCGGCTATCGCGCAATCTTCGTCTTCATGGCCGAACAGCCCTCGCGCATTGCGCTCAGCGGTGGATTGCAGCGTGCGGTCACCCCGCCTGCTCCAGACGCCACGCTCTACACGGGCCCCGACGGCTTTTTCACCGGCAATTTCAACTTCCTCGACCTGAAGGATCAGGCGCCGGGCGAAGCCGAATGGCTGCGCTGGGCGCGGTTGCGCGATGCGTCGGGGATCGACCCGATGGTCGAGGTGCTGGCGCTGGCCGACGCGCTACCGCCCGCCGCGTTCAAACTGCTCGGCAAGCAGCCCGCGCCGCTCAGTTCCCTGACGTGGATCGTCAACCTGCTGACGCCCGCCCCCGCCACCCGCGATGGCTGGTGGTTGCTCGCGGCCGAATCGGCCCACGCGGTCAATGGCGGATCGAGCCAGACGATGATGCTGTGGAATGCCGACGGCACCCCCATTGCCCAGGGGATGCAAAGCGTCGCCATCTTCGCGTGACCGCCGGGCGTGGTTGCCACGCCTTGCGACATTTTGCGACACTTTGCCCCCATCCCCGGGATAGTGGCGCGACAGATGCCACGGCATAACCGCGCAACCGACACGCCATCGCCAAGGCAGCATCAGGAGACCAGCCGATGAGGTTCACCCGCATTCTTACTGCAGCCGCAGTTGCCGCGCTTGCGACCGCTGCGGCCGTTGCACAGGGCGGTGGCATGACGCAGGCGGACACCAATGGCGATGGCATGATCTCCAAGGCCGAAGCCACGGCGCAAGCGAATGCGCGGTTCGACGCGATGGATACCAATAAGGACGGCTTCCTCTCGGCCGACGAGCAGACGGGTCCGGCGGCGCGATTGCTGGCGCGCGCCGATACCGATGGCGACGGCAAGATCTCGCGCGCCGAATATCTTGCGCAAGCCGACAAGCGTTTCGCGCGCATCGACGCCAATGGCGATGGCCAGATCACCAGGGACGAATTGGCCGCCTGGACCGACCGCGCGCGCAAGGCGGTGATGCAGCGCCGCAGCGACCCTGCGGATGCGATCGCGCCCGCGCCAACCCCTTCCCCCAATCCGGGCCAATAATCCCCAGGCCCGGCCGCCGGGCGAGCATGCCCCCCGCTCGCCCGGCACCTTTTTCCAAGTGGATCGCGTCATGCTAAACACCGACACCATGGGGGAAACGCCGCATCTGTTGCTGGTTGACGACGAACGCTCGATCCGCGAGCCGCTCGCGCAGTTCCTGACGCGGCAGGGCTTTCGCGTGACGCAAGCAGGCGACGCCGAGGGCGCGCGCGCGCGGATGACAGCCTACGCGATCGACCTCGTCATTCTCGATATCATGATGCCCGGTGAGGACGGCCTGTCGCTCACGCGCCATATTCGCGAGAGCGGCGAAATCCCCGTCATCCTCCTCACCGCCCGCACCGAGGAAACCGACCGCATCGTCGGACTCGAAATGGGCGCGGACGATTATGTGGTGAAGCCGTTTTCGCCACGTGAACTGGCGGCGCGCGTCAAGGTTATCCTGCGCCGTGCCGCCGCGGGCGGCGTGCGCCAACACGCGCCCGAGACCGGATCCTTCGCCTTTGCCGGATGGGTGCTGAAATCGGGCGAGCGTACTCTGGTCGATCGCGACGGCGTGTCGGTGCCGTTGTCGACCGGCGAATATAATTTGCTGCACGCGCTGGTCACGCGCCCGCGTCAGGTGCTGACTCGCGACCAGTTGCTCGATCTCACGCAAGGGCGCGAGGCGGCCGCATTCGACCGCGCGATCGACAACCAGGTCAGCCGCCTGCGCCGCAAGATCGAGGCCGATCCCAAGGCTCCCGAACTGATCAAGACCGTATGGGGCGGCGGCTATACGCTGGCCGCCGAAGTGACCCGGCTGTGACGACGGCGCGCCCTTGAAGCTCCTCCCGCGCAATCTCTCCGGCCAGATGGCGCTGCTGATCGCGGTGGCGCTGTTCGTCGCGCAGGCGATCAATTTCGGCTTATTGCTGCAGGAACGGCGTCAGGCACGGCTCGATCAGGCAACCGGGCCCGCCGTCACCCGCATCGTCGATGCCGACGAACGCATTGCGGCGGGCAAGAAGATCGGCGGCGGCGGATCGTGGAGCCGCACCCGCGTGCTGGCGGCCTCCCCGATCCCGGCCGGGGCGGAGCGGCTGGGCGATATCGAACAAGCGTTGCGCGCCGCGCTCACTGACGCTGGCGTCAAGGTAAACCGGATCGAAACGCAAGTGTTGCCGATCTCGCCGAACGATCCGCGTCTGCGCTATGTCAGCCAGTCCCGCATCGAACGCCTGCTCCGTGCGGGGGCGGAGCTCGTCGTCGCGGTCCAGCGGCCCGACGGGCAGTGGATTGCGCTCAACATCGGCTGGACGCGCAGCGATTCGACGATCCTGTGGCGGCTGTTCGCACAGACGGCGATTCTCTACGGCGTAGTGCTGGTGCCGTTGCTCTGGGCGGGACGCCGCATATCGCGCCCGCTACGCCGCCTGGCCACCGCCGCACGCGACTTCCACCCTAGTACCGCGACCGAACCGATCGTCGAGAGCGGTCCGCAGGACGTGCGCGACGTGATCGTGGCGTTCAACGCATTGCGGCTGCGCGTGACTGCCATGCTGGAGGAAAAAGATCGCATGCTCGGGGCGATCGGGCACGATCTACGTACCCCGTTGGCGGCGCTGCGCGTGCGGATCGAATCGGTCGAGGACGACACCGATCGCGCGAAAATGGCCGATACCATCGCCGAGATGAACCGCACGCTCGACGACATTCTGTCGCTCGCCAGGCTGGGTCGCCCGAGCGAACCGCCGACCGAGGTCGATCTGGCGGCATTGGTCGATGCCGTGGTCGAAGATTTTCGCGATCTTGGCCATTCGGTCGGCTTCGAAGAGGCCGATCGCCTGCAAGTGCGGCTGCGCCCCTCGCCCATGCGGCGCGCGCTGCGCAACCTGATCGAGAATGCGCTGAAATATGGCAAGTCGGCCGAGGTCACGCTCACCGCGACCCCGCACGAAGTGGTGATCGCGGTGTGCGATCGTGGCCCGGGCATCCCCGCCGATCGGCTGGGCGACGTGTTCGAAGCGTTCACCCGGCTGGAAACCTCCCGCAACAAGGAAACCGGCGGCATCGGGCTGGGCCTCGCACTTGCCCGCGCGATCGTGCGCGAGGCGGGCGGCGACATCACTTTGGAGAACCGCGACGGCGGCGGTCTGATCGCGCGGATTACGCTGGCCCGGTAACCGCGCGCGGCCAGACCTGCCCGAAGCGTTAGCCCGCCAGGCGCTTCCGGTTTGCGCGCACCGTGCGAGAATAGTGCCGGATGATCTTCTTGGTCGCCGTCGCAGGTGTAGTGCCCAAGCGGCCCGTCATCATCGCCATTTGCAGTTGCAGCGCCGCCGTCATCTTCTCATCGATCATGCGATGCGCCTCGGCATCGCTGGCGGCGTTGCCGTTGGGACCCGCCATCACCCGCTGCCAGGTGCGCAGCCCGATCACGGCCGAGGCCTCCAGCCCCAAGGTCCAGGCGTCCATCCCGATACCGAGCCAGGGATTGCCCATTGGGCCGAGCTTGCGGTTACGAGTCATCGGTCGCGGTCCTTGGTCGAATCTTTTCGGAAATCCACTCTGCCAACGCTTCTAGCCGTGATTCGCTGCCCACCTGCGAGCGTGCCGGGAAAGCCCGGCTCACGCCACCCCGATAATTTCGACCGCCTCGGCCTTACCGGCAAAATCGACCCGCTCTCCCACCTCCGCGCCGATCAGCGCGCGCGCCAGCGGTGCCTGGAAGCCGATGCGGCCCTCCGCCGGATCGGCCTCGTCGCCACCGACGATTTCGACCGTGCGGTCGGCACCGGCCAGGTGGTACGTCACGCGACTGCCGATACCGATCACGCCAGCAGGCGGCGCGGGTACGACTTCAGCGGTGGTCTGGCGCGTATGCCAATAGCGCAACTCGCGCAGCACCGCGTCGCGATCGACCGCCGCCGCATCGGCCAATGCCGCTTCGAGTTCGTTCACCTTGGCCCCGATCAGCGCCAGCCCACGCGGCGTGACCAGATTCGGCCCGGGCGCGATCGGCCGTTCGAACTTGGGCTCCAGATGTTCCTCGTCGCTTTCGCGACGGAAGGCGACGCTCATTCCGCTTCCTCTCGTGTTTGTTGTATAACGCGCTGCCGGACACTTGGGTGCAACGCAACAATCTGCTAGGCGCTGCCGATGCTGAATATCAATGGTATCACGGTGCGCCTCGGTGGGCGCGCGATCCTCGACGGTGCGAGCGCGGCCCTGCCCCCCAAGAGCCGGGTCGGCCTGATCGGGCGCAATGGTGCTGGCAAGTCCACGCTGATGAAGGTGATGATCGGCCAGCTCGAACCCGATCTCGGCGAGATCGAGATGCCGCGCGGCACCCGCATCGGCTATATCGCGCAGGAAGCGCCGAGCGGCACCACCACCCCGATCGAAGCCGTGCTCGCCGCCGATACCGAGCGCGCCGCGCTGCTGACCGAGGCCGAAACCTGCCAGGACCCGGATCGTCTCGGAGCCGTCTATGACCGGCTGACCGCGATCGACGCCTACACCGCCCCCGCGCGCGCCGCGCGCATTCTGGTCGGCCTTGGCTTTGACGAGGAAATGCAGGGCCGCCCGCTCGATTCCTATTCGGGCGGCTGGAAGATGCGCGTCGCGCTCGCTTCCCTGCTCTTTTCCGAACCCGATCTGCTGCTGCTCGACGAGCCCTCGAACCATCTCGATCTCGAAGCGACGCTGTGGCTCGAGAATTTCCTGAAAAGCTATCCGGCGATGATGGTCGTCATCAGCCACGAGCGCGATCTGCTCAACAATGTCGTCGACACGATCCTCCATCTCGAAGGCGGCAAGGTCCATCTTTACACCGGCGGCTATGACAGCTTCGAGCGCCAGCGTGCCGAGCGCGTCGCCCAGCTCGCCGCCGCCAAGGCCGCGCAGGATTCGCAGCGTGCCAAATTGAGCGAATATATCGCCAAGAACAGCGCCCGTGCCTCGACCGCCAAGCAGGCGCAGAGCCGCCAGAAGATGCTGGCGAAGATGCAGCCGATCGCGTCGATGGTCGAAGATCCGACGCTGTCGTTCGAATTCCCGAGCCCTGAAGAACTACGCCCGCCGCTGATCACGCTCGACATGGCAGCGGTCGGCTATGCCGACAAGCCGATCCTGCAGCGCCTCAATCTGCGGCTCGATCCCGATGATCGCGTCGCGCTGCTGGGCCGCAACGGCAACGGCAAGACTACGCTCGCCCGCCTGCTCGCCGCACAATTGCCGACGATGGACGGCGCGATGAACGCCAGCGGCAAGATGCGCGTCGGCTATTTCACCCAATATCAGGTCGAGGAACTCGACGGCGACGATACCCCGCTCGAACATATGACCCGCATGATGTCGGGCAAGACACCGGGTGCGGTGCGCGCGCAGCTCGGGCGCTTCGGCTTCTCGGGCGTCAAGGCGACGCAGAAGGTCGGCAAGCTTTCGGGCGGCGAACGCGCCCGCCTCGCGCTCGCACTGATCACGCGCGACGCGCCGCACATGCTGATCCTCGACGAGCCGACGAACCATTTGGACGTCGATGCGCGCGAAGCGCTGGTGCAGGCGCTCAATGCCTATGACGGCGCGGTCATCCTGGTCAGCCACGATCGCCACATGGTCGAACTCACCGCCGACCGGCTCGTGCTGGTCGATGGCGGCACCGCGAAGGAATATGCCGGCAGCATGGAGGATTATATCGCCTTCGTGCTGGCAGGCGATGGCGGTGGCGAAGGTGCCAAGGCCAAGGCCGCGAAGAAGGACGACAAGCCGCAACTGAGCGCCGCTGCGGTCGCCCTGCAAAAGCGCGCGCATGAGGCTGAGGCTTTGGTCGCCAAGCTCACCAAGCAGCTGGGTGCGATCGACCGCGCGATGCTCGATCCAAGCACCGCCGAGGCGTGGCTCGCGCGGCTAAGTCCGGCCGACTTGACCAAGCAGCACGCGCAGATTTCGAAAAAGCTGGAGGCCGCCGAGGCCGTGTGGTTCGAGATCAGCGAAACGCTGGAGCTGGCCGCAGCGTAACGTAGATGGTGCGGGTGGTCGGGGTCGAACCGACACTCCTTGCGGAACGGGATTTTGAGTCCCGCGCGTCTACCAATTTCACCACACCCGCAGCGTGGACGGTGCTGTTAGCCGCGACCGCGCCGGACATCAACCCCACATGCGCAGAAGCCAGCCCACCAAGATCAATACCGCGCAGATTGACAGCACCGCCGCCAGAATCGCCGGGACAGCGCTCTGTATTGCACGGCTCTCCAGACCGGGGGCCGCATCGCGTTCCGGCAATCGCTCAGCGAGATAGTGCGCGCGAACCGCCTCGGCGATCCAGGGCTCGGTCAAGCCGACGTGGCGTGCATAGGTGCGGGCAAAACCGACGGCGTAAAGCGCCGCGTGAAAAACGCGATAATCGGCGCGCTCGATCGCCTCGAGGTGGCGCTCGGGAATTCGCGTATGGCGGGACACATCGCGGAGCGACTCGCCCATCGCCTCGCGCGCGCTCTGCAACGCGGCACCTGGAAACGACTCGCGCCTGACAGGCGGCGCGACGTCGATTGAGACAAGGTCCGCTCCCCCGTACGCTTCGCCGTGTCCCGCCATACAATTCCCCCGCCCAATGGAATCGTTACGGCCCCATTTGAAATATTACACCCTATGGTTACCCAGTTTGATAAACATCACATGCGTCATTTGAGCAAATCGGGTAAGAGCCGTTCGCACAGGGCGGTGGGGAGCGATCGGATCGGTGCAACATTTGCAGTGGGAAGTTGCGGCGCGGCCGGGGAGCCGCATGATCGGTCGCATTGTCAGCCAGATGCAATTGGCGTCTGGACTGGATGTGGTCCGCGTTCTGGAAGAGCATCTCCAGCGAAAAATCCCGTTCGATCGAGCGATTTTCCTGCTAATGATCTTGCGCGGCAGTAGCGGCCTTCGCGCTTTCTGTAACGGTCTGGCGTCGACCGCGCCTTCGGTCGTGGACGGCATCAGTATCAATGCGGTCGCAATGTCGCTCAATCGACCGTTCGAGACGGTACGACGGCACGTCCACGCCTTGATCGACGACGGGATTTGCCAGCGCGTCGATCACGGCGTGAGCGTTCGGAGCGAGACGCTGGCCCTGCCCGCCTTTGCGACCTTGCTGCGTTCGCTGCACGACCACATGGTCAGTGTCATCGAAGATCTGTCACAGATGGGCGTTCCCCTGCCGCCAAATCATGTCGATCGTTTCTATGATCCGAACGCTACCATTGCAGCGGCGATCGACCTGGTGCTTGCGCCGTTCGATTACATTCGGGACGCGCATGCAAGCTGGCTCGAGCTTGTGGTCGTGCACACCGTGGCAACCGCCGGTGCGCGCAAGATCACGCGCGACCCGGAACTGAGCCGCCGCTATGGGGAAGCCGATACCGCTCCGCCCGAGGATTTGCGCGAGCCCATCGCCATCACCGTACTCGCCCGTACCTTACGCATGAGCTATTCGACGGTCCGGCGGGAGGTCGAAAGTGCGGTCGCATCGGGAAAGCTGACGCGTGCCGGACACGGCGTCCTGGCCACCGACGCATATCTGAGGTCGGCCGCGATCGTCCAGGCCGGAGCGCGTGCCACCGCGCACTGCGCACACGTCTTGCGGAGGCTGGGTCCAGGCGGATTTCGCTTCGATAATCCGACGCACTGCTATCTCGACGGCAAGCCGGCGTTCCTCACCTTCGACTGAGCCCGACTAATTGCGAGGTGCCTGACGGCGATAGCTTAGCGCCTCGGCAACATGAATGCGCCCGACCGTCTCGGCACCGGCCAAGTCGGCAATCGTCCGCGCAACCCGCAGGATGCGCGTATAGCCCCTTGCCGACAAACGCATCGCTTCCGACGCTTGCGCCAGCAGCGTGCATCCTGCCGCATCGGGAGTGGCGACGGCGTCGAGCAAAGCGCCGTCCGCATCGGCGTTGGTGCGCGCCGCATGGTCAGCATAGCGCGTTCGCTGCACCGCCCGCGCCGCCGCGACACGCCCCGCGACCTCGGCCGAGCCTTCGCTTGGCGGCGGCAACACCAGATCGGCGGCGCTCACGGCCTGCACCTCGATATGCAGATCGATGCGGTCGAGCAGCGGCCCCGAGACCTTCGCCTGATAGTCGGCTGCACAGCGCGGCGCGCGCGAACAGGCAAGCGCCGCGTCGCCCAGATGACCGCAACGACACGGGTTCATCGCCGCGATCAATTGCACCCGCGCCGGGAAAGTGACGTGGGCATTGGCACGTGCGACGCTGACGGTCCCGGCTTCCAGCGGCTGGCGCAGCGAATCGAGCACGGCGCGCTGAAATTCCGGTAGTTCGTCCAGAAACAGCACGCCCAGATGCGCGAGGCTGACCTCGCCCGGTTTGACCTTCAACCCGCCGCCGACCAGCGCCGCCATCGACGCGGAATGATGCGGCGCGCGGTACGGCCGCTGGCGAGTCAGCCGCCCACCGGTCAGCGTCCCCGCGACGCTCGCCACCATCGACACCTCGAGCGCCTCGCTCGCATCGAGCGGCGGCAGAATTCCCGGCAGGCACGATGCCATCAGCGATTTGCCCGCGCCCGGCGGCCCCACCATCAGCAGATTATGTCCGCCCGCCGCCGCGATTTCGAGCGCACGCTTGGCCGTCTCCTGCCCTTTAACCTGGCGCAGATCGGGCCCGTGGCCGACATCGTCCGCGTCGCCGGGCAACGGCTCGCTCAGCAGGCCATGCCCCTTGAAATGGTTGATCAGCGACAGGATGTCGGGTGCCGCCAGCACCCCCTGCCCCGCCCAGGCCGCTTCCGAGCCCTGCGCCGCCGGGCACACCAGCCCCATCCCGCGTTCCGACGCATGCAGCGCCGCCAGCAACACCCCCGGCGACGGCGCGATTCGCGCGTCGAGCCCGAGTTCGCCCACCACGACATAATCGCTCAGCGTCTCCGCATCGACCACGCCCATTGCGCCCAGCAGCGCCAGCGCGATCGGCAAATCGAAATGCGATCCTTCCTTGGGCAAATCCGCCGGGGACAGGTTGACCACGATCCGCTTGGGCGGCAGCGCCAGCCCCATCGCCGCAATCGCCCCGCGCACCCGCTCGCGGCTTTCCGCCACCGCTTTGTCGCCCAGTCCAACGACGTTGAAGGCGGGTAAGCCCGGGATCAACTGCACCTGCACCTCGACCGCGCGCGCCTCGAGGCCGAGATACGCCACCGTGGATACGCTTGCTGCCATCTGTGATCCCCCCGGACGCCGCTGGAGCATACCGGGTTTTCCGGCAGAGGGAACAGCGCCGGGCGGCGTCTTGCGCAAACAAGACACCGGCCCCACATGCCTGTCGATGATGACGTCCCGTAATCCGCTGGTCCGCACGGGCCTTGTTTCCGGTGGCGTGGTGCTGGTGATTCTCTCGCCGATCGTCGGCGCGATTCCGGGGCCAGGCGGCATCTTCGTGTTTGCCGCCGGCCTCGCGCTGGTGCTGCAAAACTCGCACCGCGCCAAAAAGCATTTCGTCACCGCCAAGCGCCGCTGGCCCAGGCTCGGCCATTATGCCGATATGGGATTGCGCCGCCAAAGCGCCGCACGCCGCCGCGCGCGCGACCGGGAAGCGCGGGAAGACGGCCCGCCCGCCAGCTTTCGCGCGCGGCTCGCCGAGATCCTCGCACCACCAACCAACGATCGCACACGTTGACTTTCCGGCACGTCCTCGGTAAGCGCGCACCTTCAAGGCCGTCCTCGTGGCGGCCATTTTCTATTTCGACGTGCCCCGTGCAGAATTTTAGGGAATGAACGATGAAGCGGACCTTTCAGCCGAGCAATCTGGTGCGCGCACGCCGCCACGGGTTCCGCTCGCGCATGGCGACCCCGGGCGGTCGCAACGTGATTCGCGCGCGCCGCAACCGCGGCCGCAAGAAGCTCTCGGCGTAAGCGTACCCGTCGGCCCTGCCGACCTACGCACGCTCACCCGCCGCGCGGATTTTCTCGCGGCGAATGCGGGAAAGCGCGCACCCATGCCGGGATTCGTCCTGCAAGTGCGCCCCCGCGGTGATGGCGATCCCGCCATGCGGGTCGGCTACACCGTCACCAAGAAAATCGGCAACGCCGTGGTTCGCAATCGCATGAAACGGCGGTTGCGGGCCTTGGCGCGCGAGCTGCTGCCCGAAAAGGGCGTGCCCGGTGCCGACCATGTGCTGATCGGCCGCAACGGCGGAATCGAGCGCGATTTCGCCACATTGCGGGCCGAACTCACCAAAGCATTGGCGAAGGCGGCACGGTGAAGGATCACCCCACTCCGTTCGTGCTGAGCTTGTGGAAGCACAGCTCGCTACACGCATCGACGCTCGTGCGGCTGGGGCCCTTCGACAGGCTCAGGGCGAACGGTCATACCGACGCCTCGCCGTGCTGACTCGCCTCCTCATCCTGCTGGTACGCGGCTGGCAAATTGGCCCCTCGGCGGTATTGCCGCCATCGTGCCGCTACACCCCAAGCTGTTCCGCCTATGCAATCACCGCGCTTCGCCGCTATGGCGCAGTGAAAGGCGGGTGGTTGGCAACCAAGCGAATCGCGCGGTGCCATCCCTGGGGCGGGTACGGACCCGATCCAGTGCCCTGATCGAACGGAAGACACCCGCGTGAAAGAAGATACCCGGAATTTCATCCTGTTCGCGGTGCTGGCCGCGATCATTCTGCTGGGCGGCAATTTCCTGTCGGCTCGCTATTTCCCGCATGTCGCCAACCCGCCCGCGACCAAGCTGGTCGATGGCAAGAGCCAGGTTGTCCCTCCGCCCAGCGGAAGCCCGGCCGCGACGACCCCGGCGCAGGTTCGCGATCTGGAAATCGTTCGCCGCGAAACCCCGCGTGTGGCGATCCAGACCGCCGATCTGCAAGGCTCGATCAACCTGAAGGGCGCGCGGATCGATGATCTGACGCTGACCAAATACAAGCAGACGATCGACAAGAATTCCCCGCCGATCCGCCTGCTGTCGCCGCGCGGCACCAAGGATGCGTATTTCGCGGGCTTCGGCTGGAATGGTGACGGCGTCACCGTCCCCAATGGCGATACCGTCTTCACCGCCAATGGCACGACGCTGACCTCCAATACGCCGGTCACGCTCTATTGGGACAACAAGCAGGGCCAGCGCTTCGCGCTGACCTTCGCGGTCGATGCCAAATATATGTTCACGGTGCGCCAGACCGTCGCCAATGCCGGCCCCGCGCCGATTTCGCTGCGCCCCTATGCGCTCGTCTCGCGCGCCGGCGTCGGCACCGAGGCCGATACCTGGACCAACCATATCGGCCCGATCGGCGTGTTCGACAAAGGTGCCACCTATGACATCACCTTTGACAATCTGAAGGGCAAGGAAGCGAGCTTCCTCGGCAAGATCTGGGGCAATTCGGCCAAGGCTGGCGAGAATTTCTTCAATTCCACCGGCGGCTGGCTCGGCTTCGGCGACAAATACTTCCTCGCCGCCGTCATCCCCGATCACGGCGCGCCGGTTCGGGCGGGCTTCCACGCTGCAAACGGCGACGTGTTCCAGGGCGATTTCACGCTCGCCCCGCGCGTCGTCGCACCGGGCAAGGCGCTCGTCTCGACCGCCAAATTCTTCGCCGGTGCCAAGGAAACCAACACGCTCGACCGGTATGAGGATCGCCTCGGCATCCAGCATTTCGGCAAGGCGATCGATTGGGGCTGGTTCGAGATCGTCGAAAAGCCGATCTTCAAATATCTCGACTGGTTGTTCCGCATGATCGGCAACTTCGGCGTCGCGATCATCCTGCTCACCGTCACCATCCGCACTTTGATCTTCCCCGTCGCGCAGCGTCAGTTCGCCTCGATGGCCGCCATGAAGGCGATCCAGCCGAAGATGAAGGCGATCCAGGAAAAGTATAAGGACGACAAGGCCCGCGCCCAGCAGGAAGTGATGGCGCTGTACAAGGCCGAAAAGGTCAACCCGCTCGCGGGCTGCCTGCCGACCCTGATCCAGATCCCGATCATGTATTCGCTGTACAAGGTGCTGCTGCTGACGATCGAAATGCGGCATCAGCCGTTCGTCGGCTGGATCCACGATCTGTCGGCACCCGACCCTGCGACGATCCTCAACCTGTTCGGCTATCTGCCCTATCACCTGCCGTCGTTCCTCGCGATCGGCGTGGTGCCGGTGCTGCTCGGCGTGTCGATGTTCTTCCAGTTCAAGCTGAACCCGGCACCGATGGACGAAGCGCAAAAGCAGGTCTTCGCGATCATGCCGTGGATGCTGATGTTCGTGATGGCCCCGTTCGCGGTCGGCCTGCAGGTCTACTGGATCACCTCCAACCTGTGGACCGTCGCGCAGCAGCGCCTGCTCTACGCCCGCCATCCCGGCCTCAAAGAACCGGCGGTGAAGAAGTGAGTTTCGAGCCGGAAGACATTGAAGCCGCGCGCAAGCTCTTCGCCGGGCCGATCGCGTTCCTCAAATCGGCGCCGACGATCGAGTTCCTGCCCGATGCGGTGGTGCCCGAAGTGGCGTTTGCCGGGCGCTCCAACGTCGGCAAATCGTCGCTGCTCAATGCGCTGACCGGGCGCAATGCGCTCGCGCGCACCTCGAACACGCCGGGCCGCACGCAGGAATTGAACTTCTTCGACGTCGGCAACCCGCTGGCGTTCCGCTTGGTCGACATGCCCGGCTACGGCTTTGCCAAGGCACCCAAGGACATGGTCAAGAAGTGGCGCTTCATGGTCAATGATTTCCTGCGCGGGCGCGACGTGCTCAAGCGCGCGCTGGTGCTGATCGACGCGCGCCACGGCATCAAGGATGTCGACCGCGACATCCTCGAAATGCTCGACAAGGCGGCGGTCAGCTACCGCATGGTCATCACCAAGGCCGACAAGATCAAGGCGAGCGAACTGGCCGAGGTCACCCAGGCCACCGCCGACGAAGCGCGCAAGCGCCCGGCGGCGCACCCCGAGATTCTGGTGACGTCGAGCGAAACCGGCCTCGGCATCCCCGAACTGCGCGCGGCGGTGATCGAGGCGGTCACCAGCTAAGCGGGGTTTCGGCGCACGTTGGCGATCACCCACATCTGCGCTACAGTGACTCTTATGACTCGTCCGATGCGCCCCGCTCTGCTGCTCCTTTCCGCCGCTGCGGGTTTGCCGACGGCAGGCTTCGCCCAGCAGCAAGCGACCGTGCCGGCTACTCCTGCTGTGGCTGCAGCGGCGGCACCGTCTTCGGGCGACACGATCCGGCTGTCCGACAAGGAACGCGACGCCATCCTCAACAGCAACACCGTGGAAAGCGCCGCCGCCGCCCGCGGCGAGCGCCTCCCAGGCACCGGTCCCGGCATTCACGGCGAAATCGGCGCGATGATCGGATCGAACGGCACGCGCGGCATCTACGGCACCGCCGCGATCCCGCTCGGCGACAATGCCGGTGCGGTCGTGTCGTTCGAGAGCAGCCAATATAACTGGCCCCGCCGCTCGCGCTGACCGCCTGCGCAGGGGCGCAACGCCTTTCCATAAAGCCCTTCCCAGGCGAAAGCCGGGGTCCAGGCGAGGAACGGCACAGGGCGAGCGCTAAAGCGGGATGACGTTACTTCGATCCGGGGAAGCCCCTCCCCTTCAGGGGAGGGGTTGGGGTGGGGCCTCTC
>Ga0207885_100052_pt1 | contig 101625 bp, 89 predicted proteins | sample LinPmetageLP31_FD_184047 | JGI IMG/M metagenome (GOLD analysis project Ga0207885, IMG submission 184047) | Marine viral communities from the Pacific Ocean - LP-31 (SPAdes) | ecosystem: Environmental > Aquatic > Marine > Oceanic | place: Pacific Ocean | collected 2009-08-23 | reverse complement strand
ATTACATCGAACGCTTCTACAATCCCACGCGCAGGCACTCGACCTTGGGCTATCTCAGCCCCATGGACTTCGAGAAGCAGGCTCATGTAGCCTAACTTGGTGTCCATGGGACCGGCAGCAGCTCATAGAAAGGCGAATTGAGATAGCAGCCGGGCAGGCTGAACGCGTCGAGAAACACGAAGGATAGCGGCGGATAGATGCTGCGCCACACATCATAAGTACCGGGGTTGTTCGCCCAATAGGCGGTGTTGAACCAATCCATGAAGGTGTCGTTGGTATCGAACACGAAGGGTTGCGGCAGGTAACCGAGGACGCCGAACTGCCATGCCGTGCAGGCGACGCTCGCCAGCACGGTGAGCGCGAGCAGCGCTTCCGGGATCAAGGCAAGGTGGCGACGCATCAACTCGCGTGGACGGTCGGAGCGGTTGCGCGGGTTGCCGGGAAGTTGATCCGTTCGCTTTCCAGCACCAGCGGAGCGCCGCGCGTCCGTTCGGCGATGACGCGGACTTGCTCGCCGATCAGGCCGACGAACAGCATCAGCACGGCGAACATCGCCAGCGCCAGCGCGGCTGCCAGGACTGACCAGACGGGGCCGCCGACGAAGGCCGCAGTAATCGAGCCGAGCGTGAGCAGGATGGCAAGTGCACCGGTGCCGAGCGCAATGAGGATGGGAGCGCGCAACAGTGTCTTCGCGGATCCGGCCAGCCCGGACAGGGCAAAGGAGGCGAGCGCGGCGACATCGTTCTTCGACGTACCCGCAGCGCGTGCCGGGCGATCGACGGGCACCAGCGCCAGACGGTAGCCGCTTTCGACCACCATCCCCCGGAAAAAGGGTTCCGGCTCGTTCCAGGTGGCGAGCGTATCGACCACCACCCGGTCGAACAGGCCGAAACCCGTAACGCCGGGGATCAGCGGATAGTCGCTGATCCGACCCAGTACCGCATAACCAAGCTGCCGGACCGGCCCGAGCAGGCCCGCGCCTTCCTCCGAGCGGCGTTGGCCGAGCACGATCTGCGCCCCTGCGCGCCACAGCCGCAGAAATTCTCCGATCATTTCGGGCGGATCCTGAAAATCCGCGCACATGCCGATCACCGCCGCGCCGCTCGCCTGGTAAATGCCGTAGGTTGGCGAGCGCATTTGCCCATAGTTGCGGGTGTTGAAGATGGCGCGAACCCGCGGTTCCGCAGCGCACAGGTCGCGGATGATATCGCGCGTGCCGTCGGTCGAACCATTGTCGATCAGGATGATCTCGTATGAGTGCGCATGGCGGGCGGCCTCGGCACCCACCGCCCTGCAAATCGCAACGACATTCTCTGCTTCGTTGAAGCAGGGAATCACGATCGACAGTTCGGGGGTGCCTCGGCCGCTCATCGGTCTGCATTCCGGGGGGCAAGACGCAGACCGGTGGCGGGTGCATAAATTTCGGTGAATGCGGCGCAAAGCAACACGAGCAGCAGCACCGCCACCGCCGGGATGTTGTACTTGCGATCGGGGTCGAGCCGCGGCGCTTCGATCATCTGGACGTCCGATGCGGTCTCGGCGGCGAGTGCATCGACCGCGACCTCTTCGGAGGAACGCGCGTAGACTTCATACAATGCCTGCGCGAAGCGATAGTCGCGGTAAAGATCGAGATATTCGCCCGACATGGCGGAAAGACCGGCAACGTTGGGACCGGCGGCTCCGGCGGCGGGGGCGGTGGTGCCGGCAATCTGCGCGCGTAACGCGGAAACTTCCGACTGCACCGACTGGAGTTGCGGGTTTTCAGCACCCTGGAAGCGTTGCAGCGTTTCCAGTTCGACCTGTTTCGCCTGGAGTTGGGCCTGGAGCCCGGCGCGCAGCGTGAGTTCCGCACCCAATTGCGCTTCGGGCTCGGCCAGCTTGTTGCGGCGGCGGAAATCGCTGAGCGCCGCTTCGGCCTTGGCCGCGCGGACGACGGCTTCCTTGAACCGCCGCTCGACCACCGCGCGCTTGCGCCGCACCCGATCACGACCGAGCGCGTTGATGCGCTCGCCAATGGCCTGGACATAGGCGCGCGTCAGCCGCTCGGCCAATTGCGGGTCATGCGTGCGCGCGGTGATTTCGAGGATGCCGCCGGTGAGCGAATGCACGTCCATGTCGCGGTCGAGCGCCCTTTCGGCCTTGGCGTGGTTGGCGTAGCCGCCTGGACCAACCAGCCCGAGGCGGGCGATCACCGTGTCGCTGACTTCGCCGCCGCGACCGATCGCCAGATACAGGTCGATTGGGGTCTTCGCGTTGCCGAGCAATGCCGCAAAGCCTTGGAGCTGGCTGCCCGCTGCGCCCATCGACGAACTGAGCCCGATCGAGCTGCCATCCTGCGGCACGATCTTGGCGCGGGCTACGTAAGGCTGCGGAAAAACACAGAGAATGGCGAGCAACACAGCGAGCACAGCATACGCGATCCGCCGATTGCGGGCATCGTGCCGCAGCGACACGAGGCCGCTCCCGATCGTCATCGCGCGGCTCAATTCAGCAGCGCGGCGATGGTGGCCGCCCCGGTCAGTCCGCCGAACAGGCTGCTGGTGACGTCGCGCATCCGCGCCCAGAATTCGCCGCGATTGGAATCGATCGGCACGTAAATCAGGTCGCCGGGCAACGCTGCCTCGCGGAAGATCCGCTTGCGGTTGGAAAGCACGGTGCCATTGGCGCGAACCACGAACACCCCGGTCTTGTCGCCAAGCTTCTGCACACCGCCTGCCGAGTGAACGAAGTCGCCGATCGTCATGCCGCGGCGATAGGCGAAGGACGCCGGGCTCGGCACAGCGCCGAACACACCGACCGTCACCGGCTGCGGCGGGATGTAGATGCTGTCGTTATTCTCCAGAATAAGATCGGCGGGCAGGGTGGTCGCCGTTACCGGCAGGTCGAAGACCAGGCGACCATTCGGCTCGCGTTTGCGCAATTGCTCGACGATCGACTGGATGAGCGCGACATTGCCCACCTGGGCCGAGCGGGCGTGGTCGACCGAGACCAACGGCTGGGTCGAAAGCTGGAGCTCCATATCCTTGACCGCGCGGTCAAAACTCGCGCGTTGTTGCTGACGGACGCTGTCGCGGGTGATCACGCTCGCATAAGGAAATGCCCCCGCGGTGAGGCCACCCGCTTCGGCGAGCGCCGCGCCCAAATGCGCACCGGGTTGCAGATAATAGCGCCCGGGCTTCGCCACTTCGCCGGTTACGGTGACGAGCACCGATTGCCGTTCGAGCGGGCGGGCGAGCCCTAGGTTGGTAAGCACGCGGACGATGTCGCCGCGCTGTGCAGGGCGCGCGCGCGCCTCGGCGGGGGTCAATTGCTGCCAGCCGGCATCGCGCTGCCCCAGCGAATCGAGCACGAGCAAGCGGCTGTTGTCGGCAACGGTGCTGACGCCACCGGCATAGAGGATCGCGTCCTGCAAGCTTTCGCCCGCGCCGACTTCGAAGATCGCCTGGCGGTTGATCGCGCCGACCACCGCCACTTGCGGGCCTGCGGGGGCAATATAGATGACGTCGCCATTCTGGAGGGGCGCGTCGCCGCTTTTGTCGCCTTTCAGCAGCAAGTCGTACAAGTCGAAATCAGAGATGAGTTTGCCCGCGCGCCGCAACTGAATCGAGCGCAGGCTGCCACCGGCGGCGGGTCCGCCCGCTGCCAGCACGGCGTTGACCAGGGTCGCGAGACTGCTGACCGAATAGGAACCTGGCTGGTTGGCGAAGCCGGTAACATACACGGTAATGCCGCGCAGCCGCACCACGGTCGTTTGCAAATCAAAGCCGCGATACTGGCGTGCGATCTGGCGGGCGATGACGTCGTGCAACTCGGCGTAGCGCACACCTGCCACCGTGATCCCGCCCACCCGGGGTACGAAGATGCGGCCTTCGGTGTCGACGGTGAGCCGCAAATTGGATGCCTGAACCGATCCGCTCAAGCTGATCTGGATCTGATCGCCGGGATTGAGCCGGTAATCGTCTGGCACTGCAACCGTCGGTGGGGCCGAAAAATCGCGGGCACCGGGGGTCAGCAATTCTGCGCCGAAGCGCCGGACCGGCATACCCGCTGCTTCGGACACGTAACTCTCGAATGGACTGGGCGGCGCGGCATGGGCGCGTGGGCCCGTCTCGGGCTTGGTCGCCCCGGACGGCTCGTTCGCCTCGGGCGGCGGACTATCGATAACCGCTGGCTGAAATCCCGCCGTGTTGGTTTGCGGGGGGATCGCGGTCTGGGCCGCCGCAGCGCTTCGCGGTTGTGCGGTGGCATCCTGCGATTGCGCCGCCACTGGCGACAGCAACTGCGCCATGCCCGAACCGGGTGCCAGAATCAGCGCCAGGGCGATTGCGGTAGAAGAGGCGAACAGCGGGCGGGCGGTCGTCATGCGGCAATGCCTTCCGCGTCGGCCAAGGCGCTCCCGACGCCCAGCAAGAGCGCCGATGCGCTGTCCCACAAAGCCGGGGTGGCAGCGGCGAGAACGCCCGCACTGTTCGATCCGACGCGATAGGGGCGGTGATCCCAATGCCGGATTTCGCCGCCGGCTTCGGTCAGAAACACCGCACCTGCGGCGTGGTCCCAGGGGAGGATGCGCTGGAACAGCGTGATATCATTCTGTCCGAACGCGACGCGCGGATAGCTTTCGGCCGCACACCGCGGGATCGGTGTCAGGTCAAAGCGCCGACTGGCGCTTGCCTGCACGCGTGCGCGCTGCACCGGTGCCAGGAACTGCGTGCCGAGCGCCGCGATCGGACGCGCGCGTCCGGACGGGGTGGTGCGCACGCGGGCACCGTCGCACGTCGCGCCCCTGCCGCGCTCGGCATGGCAAAGCCGGTCGCGCAACGGATCGAGCATCCAGCCAGCCAGCGGTACGCCGTTTTCGACCAGCGCGATCATGAGGCCGAACGGTGCCTCGCCCCGCGCGAAATTGGCGGTGCCGTCGAGGGGATCGATCAGCCAGACAAGCCCGGTACCGATATTGTCGAGCAGTTCGGGTGCATCCTCGACCGCTTCCTCGCCAACAATTCGCGCACCCAGACCCAGCGCTTCCAGGCCATCGCGCAGGCGAAGCTCCGCCTCGCGATCAGCACGCGTAACGATTTCGCCCGGGCGCTTTTCCTCAATGTCGTGCGGTGCCAGCGCGCGGAAGCATGGCATCACCACCGCTTGTGCCACCTCGCGGAGCAGCGCGGAAACCTGTTCGCGAAGCGCCATTGCAGATCAGGCCGCCACGCTGGTCTTTTGATCGAACGACGCGCGGGCGCTACGCTCCCGCATCATCCGCAAGCGGGCGAGGTCTTCGTCCGCAATCGTCGCATAATAGTCGCGCTTGTTCTCCAGCCAGGCGAGCTCGAACGCCACGGCATTGGCAATCGCGGCTTCGAAGCGCGGATGCTCGGCGGTGGCACCATCGAACACGACCTTGCGCGTTTCGAACCGGTCGAGCCGAACCTTGCGGATTTCGCGCAGCGCAGGCCCGGCCTCGACTGCTACCGACCCGCCGACGACCAGTTCCAGATCCGCTGCAGCGCAGGCGCGCGCGACCGACAGCACCGCATCGGTGATCTGACGATCGTTGATCGCGCCGCGCGGCAGGCCTCGCGACAAGGTGAAATCCACCCGGCCGAACACCACGCCATCCAGATCGGCACCCGCCAGCGGCAGCATCGCCTCCAGGTTGCGAAGCGTCGTATCGGTCTCGAGATTGAACAGGAACTTGGCGCTCGCGGGCTCAAGGCCATAGGTCTTGCGCTTGGCCTCGATATATTTGGTGAGCGCATAGGGGGTCTCGATCATCGGCGCGATGATGTGGTCGACGCCGTACAGGCGCGATGCCAGCAAATCGGAGATCGCCTCGCAGCCGCCGATTTTGAGCGCGACTTTCAAGCCCGCGGCGCGGGTGAGGTGCAGCAGGCGAAGAAACTCGTCGGGACGCGTGCCTTCGGCTTCGAATTCGGCCTTGACCGCGACCACGCCAAATTCGTCCCGGCCCCTTTTCAGCATGTCGAGCATGCCGCGTTCGGTGATGTTCAAGGTGGCTTCCCTCTCGATCCGCAGGTGGTTGTCGGGACAGAGACGGAGCCTCGCGGGGGAACCCGTAAAGCGTTTTTCGCCCGGTCGCGGATCGGCCAGCAATTACGGGTTCTGCACGGGCGCTCCGTCTTCGCGCTATGCCGCTCGCCTTGACGCTTTGCCCGTGCCTGTTGCTGATCGTCGCGCCGATGCCGACAGCGGAAGCCGGTGGCGGCCTTCCCGCCGGCAATGACGCGGCCTTTCGTGACCGCATGATGGATTGGTCGGCAGCACAGGCCCCGCCGATCCTGAATGCTCCATTGGCGACCCTCGGTTTGCCCCGCCTGTCGTCGCGTTTCGGCGTTCGCGAAGACCCGTTTCACGCGGGACACGCGCTGCATAAGGGGATCGACATACCGGGTGCCTTGGGGTCGGCGGTGCGCGCTGCCGATGCAGGCACCGTGCGGTTTGCCGGTGTCGCGGGCGGCTATGGCAATCTGGTGGAGATCGTCCATGCCGGCAATCTCGAAAGCCGTTATGGACATTTGTCGCGCCTGCTTGTCCACGACGGGGAGAGAGTCGAACGCGGGGACGTGATCGCGCTGATGGGATCGAGCGGGCGATCGACCGGCAGTCATCTGCACTTCGAGGTGCGATTGAACGGGCAGGCCGTCGATCCGCTTGGCATGTTCGGGGCGGTTGCGCAGAGCGAAGGAACGGCCTCCCCCGCCGCTGCGCCGTCGCATATCTCCGCCTTTGCGCGGGCGCGCGATCGGGCGGCGGCGGTGCGGTAAGTTCATCGCTGGCCGATGCAGCACCGGACGTGCCCATTGCCGCCCGTTCCATGCAGGGACTTGGCAACGCATGGCCATGCACTCTAGAGCCGATGCCACTCGACGTCGTACGGTGCCGGTGCCGCCAACCCATCGCGGCGGCGGACGTATGCGCAGCATGGCGATGGAACTTGGCTCTCGAAATGGATGCAGAACGGCACAATAGCGGGCTGCAACTCCTGATCGTCAACGAGCGTGCGCGTCTGTTGCGCTTTCTGGCGGTGCGCGGCGCGGGCGACGAAGCCGAGGATGTGCTGCAGGATTTGTGGCAACGCGTCGCGCTGTCGACCAGCCAGCCTGTCGTCGATCCGATCTCCTATCTCTTTCGCGCGGCCGAGAACCTGATGCGCGACCGGCACCGCTCGAATGTCAGCCGCGAGCGGCGACAGCAGGATTGGCACAGCACCGGCGATACCCCGCAGGATGTGCCTGGCGGCGAACGCGTGCTGATCGCGCGGCAGCGGTTGCGCGAAGCCGACGCCGTCCTCGCCGCCTTGGGGCCGCGGGTCGATCGGGTGTTTCGGAGCTATCGCCTGGAAGGGGAAAGCCAGGCATCGATTGCAAAGACGTTGGGGGTGAGTTTGAGCTCGGTCGAGAAGGATTTGCAAAAGGCGTATCGGGCCTTGGCGGCGCTAAAGGTAAAGTTGGATGCGGAATGAGCGCTACCACTCCGTCATTAGGGGGATATGGTCATGAACGCGCCTGAATCTGCAACGGTCGAGGAAACCGCGCGCCGCTGGGTGATCCGGGTTCACGACGCGTCCTTTGCGGATTGGGACGGCCTCACCGAATGGCTCGAACAGGATCCCGCGCATCTTGCGGCCTATGATGCTGCGGTCGACGACGACCATTGGGCGGAGGAGGTGCTGCGCAGTGCGCCACCGCCGGTCGCTCTTGGAGGGCGTCCGCGCACGCATCGGCGCTGGGCGCTGGTCGGCGGCGGTGCCGCTGCCGCTGCCGCGTTGGCGGTCGTTGGTGCCTGGGTCACGCTCTTCCCTGCCGACCACAAGCAGGAGATTGCGACCGGGCCGGGCCAGCACCGCACCTTCGCGCTCGCCGATGGCTCAACCGTGATCCTGAACGCCAGTACACGTCTCACCTTTGATGCAAGCAAACCGCGCGCGGTGACGCTGGTTGCGGGCGAAGCGCTGTTCACCATCCGCCACAATGCGCGCGATCCGTTTGTGGTGACGGCGGGGGGGACGCGGCTGGTCGATGCGGGCACGGTGTTCGACGTCGTCCATGATCACGACGCGCTTGAGGTTGCAGTGGCGCAAGGGGCGGTGGTGTACGCGCCCGGCAAGGACAACATCCGCCTTGATGCCGGCGCGAACCTGACGCGCCCAACGGCTACCGCAAAACCTCGACTCGGCAAAGTCAGCCCCGACGGCATTGGGGGCTGGCGGACTGGCCATTTGGAGTATGACGATGTGTCGCTCGATCGGGTTGCGCGTGATCTGAGCCGCAATATCGGCGAGCCGATTCGTATCCCCGACATTGCCGGGCGCATGCGATTCAGCGGAACCTTGATGCTGGCAGATTCTCCCGGGCGCACGCTCGACCGCGCCGGACCGCTGCTGGGTGTTCGCTTTACGCGCGGGAAGGACGGATGGGCGATGGCCGCGGCCGATGCGGATCGGTAACAGGGTCTGGCCGCTTGCGGCGATCGGCATGGCGACACCAGCATTGGCGCAGGAGCGCGCCGCAGCGGTCGATGTCCGCTCTGCACCCCTGGCGCAGGCGGTGCGCGCGCTGAGCCTGCAGACCGGTGCCAGCATCGGTTTTCGGGAGCCTCGCCTCGGAACGATCGGCGTGCGCCGGGTACAGGGGCGGTTGACGGCAGAACAAGCGCTCGCTCGCATGCTCAAAAAAACCGGCTTGCAGGCCCGGCGGGTCGCATCGGCGACCTATCTGGTCGAGGCGGCTCCCGCCGCAGTTCCTCGCGCGCCACGGGCCATGCCCGCAGCGGCGCACCCGCCGGCAACCCGCCCTGCTGCGGAGCCGGAGCCCGAACCCCAGGATATCGTGGTGACGGGGTCGAAGCGCGACATCCCGCTCGGCGCCTATCCCGGCGGCGTGCAGATCCTCGATGGCCGCAGCCTGAGCGCGGCGGCGGCGGCGCGCGGCAACGATCTGCTGGAAATGCGTGTCGCCAGCGTCGCATCGACGCACCTCGGCCCTGGGCGCAACAAACTGTTCATCCGCGGTATCGCGGATTCGAGCTTCGTCGGGCCGACCCAGGCGACGGTTGGCCAATATTGGGGCAATAGCCGCATCACCTACAGCGCGCCCGACCCGAGTTTGCGGCTGTACGACGTCGAGCGGGTCGAGGTGCTGGAGGGGCCGCAGGGCACGCTGTACGGTGCCGGATCGCTCGGCGGCGTCGTGCGCGTCGTGCCGCGCGCGCCCGATCTCACCGCGTTCGGCGGGCAGGCGTGGGGCGGCGTGCAGGCGGTGCAGCATGGCGGCTTGGGAGGTGACGGCGGTGCCATCTTGAACCTGCCCGTGGCACCCGACCGCGCGGCGCTGCGCGCGCTGTTCTTTGCCTCCACCGATGCCGGATATATCGATGACGTGAAACGCGGGTTGAAGGACGTCAATCGCGTGCGGACGCTTGGGGGGCGGCTTGGCGTTCGGATCGAGCCCGGCGATGGATGGACCGTCGATATCGACGGGGTCGGCCAGAGCATTCATGGAGACGATGCGCAATATGCCGATCGCGGGGGCAACGGCCTGACGCGCGCCAGTTCGATCGCGCAACCTTATGACAACACCTACGGCCTGGCCGAACTGGTTGCGCGCAAGCAATGGGGCACGCTCGATTTCACCGCGTCGCTTGGCTATACTCGGCAGAAGGTTGCCGAGATCTTCGAAGGGCAGGAACTGTCCGATCCCGCGCGACCGGCGCTCGCTCCGTCGATAAACAGCGCTATTGCCGCTTTCGGGCAGACCAATCAGATCGAGATGGTGTCAGCTGAGGGTCGGCTGGGACAACGCGGTCGCGACGGCACCGGGTGGGTTGTCGGGCTAAGCCTGCTCGGGAACACCGCGACCGTCAATCGCCGGATGTATGTCGACACCGGCCCGGCCGCCTCCGGCGTGCCGCTGACGGGCGTCCGGAACATGGTTCAGGAAGCGACGGTCTATGGCGAGGGTACCGTCAAACTGCTGCCCCGACTGACGGTCACGCTCGGCGGGCGCGCCACCACCTCGCGGCTCTCGGGCAAATCGCTGGACGTCGTGCAGCCGGTGGCGCTGCGGGTGGAGCCGGGGGCTGAGGCATCGCGCAGCGAATCGCGCTTTCTGCCGTCGGCGGCGCTGGCCTATCGCATTGGCGATGCCTGGACGCTGTTCACGCGGTATCAACAAGGCTTCCGCCCAGGCGGAATCGCGGTGCGGCAGGACTTCATCCAGCATTTTAACGCCGACCGCCTCGGTACGCTGGAAGGAGGATTGCGTTGGCGCGCCCACCGGTTGGACGCCAACATCGGAATCGCCTGGACACGGTGGACCAATATTCAGGCGGATTTGATCGACGGCTTTGGGTTTCCGACCACGTCGAACATCGGCGACGGACGGATCCTGTCGATCGGGATGGCCTCGAAATGGCGACCAGTCGACGGACTGGAACTGGAGGCTTCGCTCTATCTCAATAGCAGTCGGGTCATCCGTTCCTCGCCGTTCCTGATCAGTCTCGAAGGTGCCAATCTCGATTCGAGCCGTTTGCCCAACGTGGCCGATGCGAGCGGTCGCGTCGGTGCCACCTACGAGCGCCGCGTCGCTGGCACCCCCGTCCAAGCGACGGGCTTCGCTCGCTATATCGGCCATTCGACGCTCGGCGTCGGCACGGTGTTGGGAAAGATCCAGGGCGCGTATTGGGACACCGGGACCGAGCTTCGCATCGGTCCGCCGCGTTTCGGGATCAGCCTGGCGGTCACCAATCTGCTCGATATGCGCGGCAACCGCTTCGCTTACGGATCGCCGTTCCTGCTGCGCGACCACGACGAAATCACCCCACTGCAGCCGCGCAGCGTCCGCCTGGGATTCGATCTGGCTTTTTGAGCGCCACTGCGGTGGCGAGGCGGGTTCTCGCCATGGACCGATTACGGGCTCGTCCCGGTGCCTCCGTCTACCACAGGGCTGAATGATTTCGTGATTTGTCTTGGTGGCAAGGGATGTTTGATCAAGGAATATTTGCCGCGCTCGGCTGGAGACCGTCGCTGACGCTCCATCAGGCACTGGAATGGGTCGTCGCCTGGCACCGGGCGGTGGCGGCGGGGCAAGATGCGCAGGCCGTGACACGCGCGCAGATTGCCCGCTATGTAGAGGTCTCTGCGGTCCGGGAGCTGGCTTGACGGGGAAGGTGTTGCGCTTGCGCCCCCGCCGGGCAATTCTTGCGCGGCGGTTTCGTTTGGGACATGCGGGCAACCGCGTCGTCGATGCGCGTCTGGCCGGCTTGACGGCGAGCGTGTCGCGCCAAGCGACTTCGGGAGAGGGTTCGAGTGTCACAATACCCCGGAGCGAGCGCAGGAGCCCATGAGGCAACCGCCCCAACGGTCATCGTCGTCGACGATGATTCGATGGTGCGCGCGGCGATGGACTCCCTGTTTCGTTCGATCGGGCTGCAAACCCTGCTTTTCGACTCCGCCCAGGCGCTCTTCGAACATCCACGTCCCGCCGGTCCCACCTGCCTCGTCGTGGATATTCGCCTGCCGCGCATGAACGGCATGGAAATTCAGGCGAAGCTGGCGGAGCGCGGCGATCACGCGCCGATCATCTTTATCACCGGCTATGGCGACATCGCGATGAGCGTTCGCGCGATGAAGGCTGGGGCGGTGGACTTCCTCGCCAAGCCATTTCGCGATCAGGACATTCTCGACGCGGTCGAAGCTGCGCTGGAGCGGGATCGTAAACGGCTGGCCGCCGAAAATGCGCTTCATGCGGCAGGCCAGCGTTACGCCACGCTAACCCACCGCGAAACGGAGGTAATGGGACTCGTGGTTGCCGGGTTGATGAACAAGCAGATTGCCGGCCAGCTGGGCCTCAGCGAAATCACGGTCAAGATGCACCGCGGCTCGATGATGAAGAAGATGGGGGTTCGCACGATCGCGGATCTGGTTCGCGCAGCCGCGCTTGCCGAGGGGCGTACCTCTTCTGCCTAGACCTTCGTATGGTTTCCGCTTTGAACAACCGCTTCTAAAGTTCGTGCGTCGGCATCGCTCCGACCGGGAAAGTTGATGCAGGACAGAGCGCGGACGGTTGCCATAGTTGAAGACGACGAGCTCGTGCGTTTGGCAACCGTCAGCTTGGTGCGGTCGCTCGGGCTGGAGGTGGCGGAGTTTCCTTCGGCGCTCGCGTTTCTGGATTCGCCACCTGCGGAGCTGGGCTGCATCGTTTCGGACCTGCATATGCCGGGTATGTCGGGTGTGGAACTGCATGAGACACTTCACGCGAATGGCAGCACTGTTCCTTTCATCCTGATGACCGCCTATCCCACGGAGCAAATCAAGGATCGCGCGGGAAGGGGTGGTATCGCGTGTCTTTTGGAAAAGCCGGGTGCAGCCGAAGTCCTTGCCGGCTATCTCGCCGATGTGCTTGGTCCGCTTGATTGAGCGGCGCACGCGGCTGCAGTTCCGACGAATTGCAGACCGACGTAGAGCTAAAGCCGAAACCCATATCTAGGTATGATCAAACGGGCAGTCGGGCCGACCTAAATAGGCGATGATCGCGACCGGATAGCCGATGCAGTACTTGTTGTCCGGATCGCGGTCTTTCGATGTTCACCTCGTGCGTTCGCTTGCGAACACGATCAGAAAGGTCCGCCCATGCTCAAGCCAACACTTCTTTTCACCAGCCTCCTTGCGGTTGCTCTTGCTGGTCCAGTCTCCGCGCAGAGCGCCAAGCCCGTTTCTGTCAAGAATGGCGTCGTCACCACCAATCAATTCGTCAACACGCGCAAGGGTGGCGAAGAAGTCTCATGCGAGGACTTTCTCAGTCTGGCTGACAAGTTCAAGCCGCAAGCGGTTTCCTACGCCATCGGTCTGAACAAGGGGCGTGATCCCAAGGTCAAGGTCATCGACGTTACGGGGGTTGAAAAAATCGTGCCGGTCGTGGTCAGCACGTGCAAGTCGCGCCGTCACGGTGCGCTGCGCGATACGGTCAGCACTGTATTGTATCAGCGGTAAGGCCAAGGGCGGATCAGCGTTGCTGGTCCGCCCCTTTCGTGTGCGCGGGATCGCGCTTTCTGGGCTCGGTGCCGTTGGCGCAAGAGCTAGACGAACAGCGAAAAGAGTGTGCCGGGCGCGGCGTCATGCCACGCGTAAGAGGCGTTAAGCCGGGTTGCCATCATCTCAATCAGCCGCGCACCAAAGCCGGTCCCTTGAGGTGCGGCCCCCGCGACGATGCCGCGCCCCCGATCGGACACATCGAGGCGATATCCCCCGAAAGGCATCGCGGATAACGTAATCCATACGTCGCCCGGCTGCCCCGGCTGATAGGCATATTTGCAGGCGTTGCCGACCAGCTCGGACACCAGAATGCCCAGCGCGGTCGCGTCGTCGGACGAGACCGTAACCGGTTCGACACTGACGACGATATTGCGCCCCGCCGCCGGATCGGCGCAGCACTGCTGAAGATCCTCGCCCAGTGACTGCAAATACGCGGCCAGATCGACTGCGAGCGGATCGCCGGCCTGATAGAGGTGCCGGTGCACCCCCGCGATGGCCGCAATGCGGCGCTGAGTCATGGTGAGCGCCGCGAGCGCCAGGGGATCCGCCACGCGGCGTGCCTCGATCGACACCATTGCCGCGAGCAGTTGCAGATTGTTGGCGATCCGGTGATGGGATTCGTCCGCAACGGTCCGCTTGGCGGCAGGCGGAAGCACGGTGAACGCCGAGGGGGTGTTCAGCGTGAGAGTCGGCACAGGGGTCATTGGCGGAGTGCTCTCTTCAAACGGTGATGAGACCTGATCCTCCGTTTGCCGAGCATGCGCCATCATACGGACGTTTAGGCCGCATCCAGACGCTTTTGTAAGGACCGACAGGACGTGCGCCAGGGCCCGGTCCATCATACGGAAGTCTGGGGTCGGCACCTGCAGAGATGGCTAGCGCATATCCGTCGGTGGAATAGGGTCTGGCTCCGGTCGGCGGGGCGATGGCTCGGTCGGGCGATCGTTGAGACGAAGGGGAGACGCATGGTGAGCGACTTGGCCAAAACGCCGTCAGGCCTGATCTGCGTTATCGATGACGACAGTGCTGTGCGCGCCGCTATCGACAGCTTGCTACGCTCGGTTGGCTTTAGCGTGTGTGCCTTTGAGTCGCCGGACCAATATCTCGGGTGCGGGCGAGCGGAGGAGGCGGCATGCCTGCTGCTGGACATCCGTCTGAACGGCTTGAACGGTCTCGATTTTCAGCAGGAGCTGCTGGGGCGTCAGTTGCATGTGCCGGTGATTTTGATGACCGGGCACGGCGACATCCAGATGACGGTTCGCGGGATGAAAGCGGGGGCCGTCAACTTTCTGACAAAGCCCTGCAACGATGACGACATTCTTGCGGCGATCGATGAGGCCGTCGTGATCGATCGCGCGCGCCGCGCGGCGCGTTGCGAGGCGGAGGACGTTCGTCGCCTGTACGATACGCTGACGCCGCGGGAACGCGAGGTGATGAGCCTCGTCACGGCGGGTCTGCTCAATAAGCAGGTTGCCGGTCGCCTGTCGGTCAGCGAAATCACGGTCAAGATCCATCGCGGCAATATGATGCGCAAGATGCGGGCGCAGTCGCTCGCCGACCTTGTCCGGATGGCAGAAGGGCTGGGTGCTCGCGAAGTCACCGCCGCCAGGTTCGCCGCTTACGCCTGACGGCCCGCCGGGGACCGCAACTATCGTATAATTTGCCCGCCCGGCGGTCGGGGCTAGCCCGTTTCTCGAGAAGCAATCCAGCTTCAGCCCGGAGGCGCGACGCATGCCATTCCCAACTGTCGAACCATCCCGCCGCACCGTCGTGATGGGGTTAGGCGGGGTTGCAGCGGCGACGCTGCTGCCCTCGGCAGGCTTCGCGCAATCTCATTTCCCCCAGCCTCACGGAGATACGATCATGAGCAGTGGTTTTGTGAAGACCAAAGACGGTACCGAGATTTTCTTCAAAGACTGGGGCCCGCGCGATGCCCAGCCGATCGTCTTCCATCATGGCTGGCCGTTGTCGGCGGACGATTGGGACACGCAGATGCTGTTCTTCCTGCTCAACGGCTATCGTGTCGTCGCGCATGATCGGCGTGGCCACGGCCGTTCCACCCAGGTGTCGACCGGCAATGACATGGATCATTACGCCGCAGACGCATCGGCAGTGGTCGAGCATCTCGATTTGCGCAATGCGGTGCACATCGGCCATTCGACGGGTGGCGGCGAAGTGGCACGCTATGTGGCGCGCTATGGTGAGCCGCAGGGGCGCGTCGCCAAGGCGGTGCTGGTCAGCTCGGTGCCCCCGCTGATGCTCAAGACGCCGGGCAATCCGGGCGGCACGCCGATTTCGGTGTTCGACGGTTACCGCGCGGCACTCGCGGCGGGACGTGCGCAATTCTATCTCGATGTCGCGTCGGGCCCGTTCTACGGCTTCAACCGTCCGGGCGCGAAGGTCTCGCAGGCAGTGATCGACAATTGGTGGCGGCAAGGCATGATGGGCGGCGCACTGGCCCAATATGAAGGCATCAAGGCGTTTTCGGAAACCGACCAGACCGACGATCTCAAGGCGATGTCGGTGCCCACGCTCATCCTGCAGGGCGATGACGATCAGGTCGTGCCCTATAAGGATGCCTCTTTGCTGCAGGCCAAGCTGGTGCAGCACGGGACGCTCAAAATTTATCCCGGCTATCCGCACGGCATGTTGACCACGCATGCCGATGTGATCAATCCGGATCTGCTTGCCTTCGTAAAGGGCTGACCTTCCCGGCCATCGCACGCGCCATCGGGAATGATCGACCGGGTATTGTCTCCAATTGCCGGTTTGGTGTTCCCGCTGGGGCCGCGATGCGCTAGCGGAAAGGAATGCCTGCCAAGCGAAAGATCCTGGTAGTGGGGGGCGGCACGGCCGGATGCCTTGCCGCCGCCTATCTCGCTCGCTTCTTCGATGGGCGGATCGAGATCACGCTGCTGGAATCGCCCGACATCGGGATCATCGGGGTCGGCGAAGGCGCGTTTCCCACAATCCGCGCGACGCTGCAGTTCCTTGGCATCGATGAAGCGCACTTTTTGCGCGAGACATCGGGCACCTTCAAACAGGGTATCCGTTTCGACGACTGGCTGCACGCGCCGACCGCCGACGGGCGGCGACATCGTTACCTGCATCCGTTCGAAGCGCCGTTCCATACCGAGCGCACCAGCCTGGTTCCCTATTGGCTGTTGCAGGACGCGGCGAAGCGCGCGCCCTTTGCCGAAGCCATGACGATCCAGAATCGCGTCGCCGAAAGCGGCCGTGCGCCCAAGCGGGCCGATGAAGGCGCGTTCTCCGGGCCGCTCAACTATGCCTATCATTTCGATGCGGGCAAATTCGTTGAGATCATCGAACACCGCGCGGTCGAACTTGGGGTGCGGCACCTCAAAGGGTTGCTGACCGACGTCGCGCTGGCCGAGGATGGCAGCATCGCCCATGTCGCGACGCGCGAGCATGGCGCGTTGGAAGCCGATCTTTATATCGACTGTTCGGGCTTCCGCGCCGAGTTGATCGGCAAGGCGCTGGGCGCGCCGTTCAAGTCGGTGCGGGACCAATTGTTCACCGATCGCGCGCTCGCCTGCAAGATCGGTTACGATCGTGCCGATGCGCCGATCGAGAGTTTCACGATCGCGACAGCGCATCCGGCGGGGTGGACATGGGATATCGCGCTGGAGGGTGCGCGCGGCATCGGGTGCGTCTATTCCTCGGCGCATATGACCGACGATCGCGCCGCGGAGATGTTGCAGCGCTATATCGGTCACGATCGCTTTACTGCGCGCACCATCCCGTTTGAATCGGGCTATCGCACGCAGCAATGGATTGGGAATTGCGTCGCGGTGGGCCTGTCGGGGGGCTTTCTGGAGCCGCTCGAATCGACCGGCGTGGTGCTGGTCGAGGCGGCGGTGGCGATGATCGCCGAACTGTTTCCCCATACCGGGCCGATCGATGCGCCCGCGCGGCGTTTCAATGCGCTGATGGCGGCGCGCTATGACCGGATTATCACCTTTTTGAAGCTGCATTATTGTCTCAGCCGACGCGAGGAGCCGTTCTGGCGCGACAATATCGCCCCGGACTCGATCCCCGAGGCGCTGCGCGATCTGCTGGACCAATGGCGGCACCGCCCGCCCAACCGCTTCGATTTCCTGATCGATGTCGAAAGCTTCGCCTATTTCAACTATCAGTACATCCTGTACGGCATGGACTTCCCGACCGATCTTGCGGCGGGCCGGGGGGATTTTCCGGACGGGGCGGTTGCGGAAAAGATGTTCGCGCGCATCCGCAGCTTTGGCGAGCGCGCGGTTGCCGATTTGCCGACCAACCGCGCGCTGCTGCACGATATCAATGCCGGTCTGATGCTTCGCTAAAGGTTCCAGTCGATCTGCAGCCACGCTTTGTCGGTATCGGTCGCGAAGCTTGTTGCGCGATAGCGCGCAAAGCGTGCCGACAGCGTGTAGTGTTTGCGCCGGGCCGAAGCGATCAGGTCGAGCTCGTCGCCATAATGCTGATCGAGCCGGTCGCTGGCAAAACGGTGCCAGGTCGCGCCCAGAGTGATGGCGTCGAGCGGGCCGATGTTTTTCCAGCCATAGCCGATCGTCCCATAACCGTCGCGCAGGCCGTTTGGCGGCGTGGTCGCGAACTTGCTGGCCCAACCGTTGAACTTGAAGAAGGAGGCGAGTGGCGTTTGTACGCTGGTCAGCGCGATACCCTTGTCCGCGCCCAGCACCTCATAGCCGATCGTTGCGGTGAACGCCTTTATGCCGAGCGTCGCTTCGCCCAGCCAATAGCTCGCGGCATAACGATTGGGGTTGCGATGCCAGTTGCTTTGCCGCGCCCAGCTCGCACTATAGCCAAGCGAGATGTCGCGGGTGAGCGCAGCCTTGCCGGCAAAGCGCACGCCATAGATCTGGCTCGACAGGCGAAAGCCCTGCACGGCGCTGGCATCCTGATCGACGAGATAGGCGAAGCCGCTGACTGTGCCGATGCCGGTCGCATAGCCAAGTACCGCGAAGAGGTTGTTGCCGCCGATGTAGCGCGGCCGCGCGCCCGTCCCGTTGCTACCGTTCACGGTCTGCACGTTCCAGCTATAGGCGAGGTCCGCGGTGAGTCCGGTCGCCTTGCCCCATTGGAAGCGTGCGGCATCGAAGGTCTGCTCGCTTTGCCGCCATCCGGCTGACCCGACGAAGCGTTCGTCGACAAAGGCGAGGCGTTGCCGTCCCGTCGTCAGCGCCAGGCCATCCTTGCCCGCATAGCGCAATTGCGCGCGGTTGAGCTCGATATTCTCCGGATCGGCCACCAGCGGGTAGAGCGTCTTGCCGTTCAATCCGTCATTGTAGCCGTCGGCCAGCGCCAGCACGCCCTCGCCCTCGACGAGGGCGGACCAGCCGTTCCAGCTGGCGGTGACACCGGGGCGTATGCGCAGCGTCACCGCATCGGCATCGCGGGGCAATCCATCCTGGTCGATATGCTCGTAGCGCAGGCGCACGTCGGCGCTGGGGGTAACCGTAACCTCCTGGGCATGGGCGACACCCCCCAACGACAGGCCGGCCGCTATCGCAAGCGCGGTCTTCATGGCGTTCTCCGAAAAGAAAAGCTTTGGCCCCACCGCCTTGGCGGCGAGGCGCAGGATCAGATGGTTGCAAGCGGTGCGTCGAGCGCGCCCAGTTCGCCGCGTGCGCGTGCTTTGCGGCCATAGACCGCCTCGAACAACGGCGTGGCCATGACGGTCGTGACGATCGCCATCAGCACCAGCATCGAGAACAGCGTCGGCCCGATAATGCCCTTTTGAAGGCCGATATTGATGATGATCAGTTCCATCAGCCCGCGCGAATTCATCAAGGCCCCAATGCCGAGCGCCGTACGATTGTCCTCGCCCGACAAACGCGCGGCCGCGTAACATGCCCCGAATTTCGCGAGGATCGATACGATGAGGATGCCCAGCGCGATGACCAGCAGCGTGGCGGAGTTGACCATGTCCAGGCGCGTGTTGAGCCCGGAATAGGTAAAGAACATGGGCAACAGCAGCACCACCGCAAGCGGCTCCACCTTGCGCTTCAGCTCCTCGACGAACAGCCCGCGCGGCATGCACACGCCCATCAGGAAGCCGCCGAAAATGGCATGGATCCCGATCGCATCCATCACGAAGGCCGACAGGCAGAAGAGCAGCATGGCCATCGCCAGCATCTCGCTGCTCATCGCGCCCTCTCGCTCGACAATGCGGCCGAGCGGGGCGAGCAAGCGCCGCCCGAACCCCAGCATGAAGGCGGTGTAGAGCACCGCACCGCCGATCGCGAGCACCGCCACCCCGGCCCCCGCGCCGAAGGTGGCCAGCACGATCGCCAGCACGCACCACGATGCGGCATCGTCAAAGGCACCGGCCGTCAGCGACAAGGTTCCCAGGGACGAGTTGGCGAGCCCGCGCTCGTTGATGATCCGCGCCAGCATTGGAAACGCCGTCAGCGCGATGCACGCGCCCATGAACAGGGTCGCGCTCGCCCGGTCGATGCCCGGCGCGAACAGGCCGGGGACGGTCAACAGGAAGGGCGTGATCAGCACTGCAAACAGGAACGGTGCCGCGATTCCCGCCCCCGATACCATTGCCGCGCTGCGCGCCTTGGATTTGAAGTGATCAAGGTTCAGCGTCAGCCCGACGATGAACATATACAGGCCGACGCCCAGCTGTGCGCCCACGTACAACACGTTGCGCGTTTCCTTGGGGAAGACAGTGAGCTGCAGATCGGGAAGAAGCAGCCCGAACAGCGAAGGCCCAAGGATCACGCCGGCGATCATTTCACCGACGACTTGCGGCTGGTGCAGCAGTTTCTTGCCCAGCCATCCGACCACGCGACAGGTGAAAATGATGACGGCGAGCTGCAGGAAAAAGTGGATGCTGAAGTCGCCAGGTACATAGCTCTTTGCGGCATTCACCGCCGGACCGTGCGGACCTAGGACCCCCGTCAGCGCGTGCCACGCGCTGGTCAACAGTTCAAACATGCACTCTCCCCATCGTCTCGCGCAGCTGCGTCCCCGCCGTCGCGACGTTTAGAAAAGCGCGCTTATTCCGATGTGTGCAACACCGTAGCGGGTCGACGCCGCGTTTTTTCCGCCACATCGTGCCTTGTGTTGCGCGGGGTCAACAATGTAGTAACATCGCTACATAATAGCATGCTCAAAATAGCGACATAGGCACATATGAAGGTCATCGGAAGCCGGGAGTTCAACCAGGATGTCAGCGCGGCAAAGCGCTTGGCCCGTACCGAACCGGTGTTCATAACCGACCGCGGACGCCCGACACATGTGTTGATGAGCTTCCAAACGTTTCGCCAGATGAGCGGGCAGTGCGACTCGATCGTCGATCTTCTCGCCATGCCGGGAGCCTCTGACGACGAGCTGCCACCGCCGGGGCGCTGGGCCGCGCGGGAGGTCTCCTAATGTTTCTCCTCGACACGCCGATCGTCTTCGATCTTCGCCGTGCGCGAAGCCCGGACACCGAGCAGGGCCTTGCGCTTTGGGCCGGGGAGGTCGCGCGCGAGCGCTTGTTCGTGTCGGCGCTGACCGTGATCGAGTTGGAGGCCGCGGCGACCCAGGCTGCGCGGCGCGACAAGGCTGCGGGTGCGGCGCTGCGCCGCTGGATTGACGATCGGGTGATTCCCGCCTTTGACGGCAATATCCTGCCCATCGACACTGCGGTGGCGCAACGGCGCGGTCAGGTAACATTGGCGGATATGCGCGACGCCTTGCTTGTGGCGACCGCGCTCGAACATGGACTGACGCTGGTGACCCGCAATACCGCCGCCTTCAAGACTGCGCGGGTCAAGCTGTTCGATCCGACCGGTTATCGAGCCGAGGAGGTGGCGGAGGACGCCGATTGGCGCACCGCCGGGCGTGACGGGGCGGTCTGGCTGCGGAATCTGTTCGTACGATCGTGATTGCCAGCGGATGCGGTCGGGTCAGCCGCCCAATTTTCCGAATGCCGCCTCATAGCCCGCGCGGTCGCCAGCGTTTAACAGCTTTGCCTGTTCAACCCAGCGGTCGCGCGTCATGCGGCCTTTGAAGGTGCCGAGCTTTGCGTCCAGGTCAGCGGCGGCGGACGGGCTTAGCGCGGCGATCTGTTCGACGCTGGTGATGCCGTGTTCGCCAAGTGCGGCGGCAAGTTTCGGACCCAGCCCCTTGATTTGGACGAGGTTGGTGGCGACCGGTGGAGTGGGCGCGCTTGGTGTCGGCGCGGGCACCGGAGGCTGAGCGGGCACCGGCGGGGCGACGGCTTCGGGCGACGAAGCGGGGTCGGGCAACGGCGTTTCGTCCATACCTTGCACGGTGGCGGGCGTGGTTGCGCCATGTTCCTCGGCGATCGCGAAGTCTTCGTCGACTTGGGTTTCTGCCTCCGCCCGGCGGCGGCGCAACACCGTCCCCCACCAGATGGCGAGGACCGCCGCAATCGCCAGCGCCGCCATCAGGACGATATGAACGGTGGTGATCGGTCCCATCACGTCGATCGCCTGGTTCGGGTTTTGCGGGCCGCTAGCCATCATGGTCTCCTGTGTTTTCGGAAGGTTAGCGCAACCGGTCAGCGCGCGTCGCGTGCAATCTCACGCCAACCGATGTCGCGGCGGTGAAAGCCCGAGGGAAAGGCAATCGCATCGACCGCGCGGTAAGCGGCGGCCTGCGCCTCGGCAATGTCGGCCCCCAGCGCGGTGACCGCCAGTACGCGCCCGCCGCTGGCGACGATGTGCCCGTCCTGCAGCCGCGTTCCCGCCTGGAACACCGTCGCGCCGGTCGCTTCGGCCTCGGCGATGCCGTCGATCCGCCCGCCACTCTCGGGCGTGCCGGGATAGCCATTGGCGGCGAGCACCACCGTCAGCGCAGTCTGCTCGACCCATTTGGCGGCCCCGCGCTGCCCGAGCGTTCCGTTGGCCACCGCCAGCAGCACCTCCAGCAGATCCTCGTCGAGCCGCGCCATCAGCACCTGGCATTCGGGGTCGCCGAAGCGCGCATTATATTCGATCAGCTTGGGGCCATCTGCGGTCAGCATCAGCCCGGCATAGAGTACGCCGGAGAAGGGTGTGCCCGCTTCCGCCAGCGCGGCCACGGTCGGGCGGACGATCTCGTCGATCGCGCGCTGTTCCAATTCGGGGGTCAGCACCCGCGCCGGGCTATACGCACCCATGCCGCCGGTATTGGGGCCGGTGTCGCCCTCGCCGACGCGCTTGTGGTCCTGCGCCGAGCCGAAGGACAGGATGTCCTTGCCGTCGGTCAGCACGAACAGGCTGGCTTCCTCGCCCTCCAGAAACTCCTCGATCACCGCTTCGCCGCCGCGCGCGCCGAACAGATCGGCCAGCGCTGCCTCTGCTTCCTCGCGCGTGGTCGCCACGGTCACGCCCTTGCCGGCGGCGAGACCATCGGCCTTGACCACCACCGGCACGCCGAAGCGATCGAGGGCAAAGCGCGCCTCGGCGCGGCTCGTCGCATGGACATAGCCTGCGGTCGGGATGCCAGCGCGGTCGCACAGCGCCTTGGTAAAGGCCTTCGATCCTTCCAGTTGCGCGGCAGCCTTGTTCGGCCCGAACACCGCGATCCCGGCGGCGCGCAAGCTGTCGCCCAGGCCATCGACCAGCGGCGCTTCCGGGCCGATCACGACCAGTTCAATCGCTTTTCCCTGGGCGAAGGCGATGACGGCGCCGTGGTCGGTCACATCCAGCCCTGCGATTTCGGCATGCGCTGCAATGCCCGGATTGCCGGGTGCGGCGAACAGTGTACCGAGGCGCGGTGATTGCGCGAGCTTCCATGCCAGCGCATGTTCGCGACCACCCGAGCCGATCAACAGGACATTCAATGGCGGACCCTTTTCTAGAGATTGCCCGGCGAGAGGGCGTCCATGCGCTCCTAGACGAGCCGGTCGCAGGGGACAACGCCGCGCCGATTTCGGTAGGGGAGCTGGCCGGCAAGCTCAAGCGCGTGGTCGAAAGCGAATTCGGCTTCGTCCGGCTGCGCGGCGAGATTTCGGGCTATAAGCGCGTCGCCTCGGGCCATGCCTATCTCAGCCTCAAGGACGACAGCGCCGTGATCGACGGCGTGATCTGGAAGGGCAATGTCGCGCAATTGGGCTTCACCCCGCAGGACGGGGCCGAGGTGATCGCGACCGGCAAGGTCACCACCTATCCCGGCCGCTCCAAATATCAGATCGTGATCGATCGCATGGAGCTGGCGGGCGAGGGCGCGCTGATGGCGCTGCTCGAGAAATTGAAGGCCAAATTGGCAGGCGAGGGGCTGTTCGCTGCCTCCGCCAAAAAGCGCCTGCCGTACCTGCCGCGCCGGATCGGCGTCGTCACTTCGCCGACGGGTGCCGTCATCCGTGACATTCTCCACCGGCTCGAGGATCGCTGCCCGACGCATGTGCTGGTATGGCCGGTCAAGGTGCAGGGGGCGGGATCGGCCGAGGAAGTCGCCGCCGCCGTGCGCGGCTTTGATGCGATGCCGCCCGAGACGCGGCCCGACCTCGTCATCGTCGCGCGCGGCGGTGGCTCGATCGAGGATCTGTGGTCGTTCAACGAGGAAGTGGTGGTGCGCGCGATTGCGGCGTGCAGCATCCCGATCATCTCGGCGGTGGGGCACGAAACCGACACCACGCTCGCCGATTTCGCCGCCGATCTGCGCGCGCCGACGCCCACGGCGGCGGCCGAGATGGCGGTGCCGGTACTCGCCGATCTGCGTTTGACGCTGGCGGGCTATGGCACCCGCACCGAGAAATGCGCGCGGCGCTATGCCGATCGCGGACGCGAGCAGTTGACCGCATTGGTGCGCGTGCTGCCGCGCCGCGACGCGCTGCTCGGGCCGCAGCGGCAGAAAGCGGACGACCTCGGCGCGCGGCTCGATCGCGGGCTGGAACGCCGCGTGGTGGTGGCGCGCGGCCAGCTCGATCGCTCGGCGGGCGCGCTCCGTCTTTCGACGCTCGATCGCCAATTGGAGCGCGCGCGCGATCGGCTGGCGGCGACGTGGCGGCTGGTCGAATCGCTCGGCCCCAACGCCATTCTCGATCGCGGTTATGCCTTCGTCTCGGCGCGGCCATCGGGTGCGGTGGTCGGCTCGGCCGATGCGGCGCGCGCTGCCGCCACCGTGACGCTCCATTTTCGGGACGGTCAGGTTGACGCCAAGGTTGAGCGCGCGGGCACCAAAGCCTATGGTGCGCCCAAGCCCGAGCAGCCGACGCTGCTCTGATCCGCCATCGCTGTTTGAAAAGCGCGCCTTATGCTGATGTCCAATACCGATCGCCCCGCGCGCCTGCATTTCATGGCCAATGGTTTTCGCGTGCTCGCCCCCGGCGATCATGTCCTGTGCGCGGTATCGGGGGCGCGGATCGCGCTCGACGATTTGCGCTATTGGAGCGTCGCGCGGCAGGAGGCCTATGCCAGCGCTGAAATCGCGACCGAGGCGATGGCATCGGAATGACGCGGCGCGGGGGGCTGGCGCGAACGGTTTGGGGGGCAATCGGGTCGGTGGCTCTGGTTGCCTTGGGCAGTTGTACCACCGCGCCCGAACGCCCGACGGTTCAGCCGGTCAGCGCGCCGCCGGTCGCGCGCCGGGCCACCCCGCAGCCGCAGCGCGAGCCGCAGCGGACCAGCTTCAGCTATTCGGGCAGCCTGATCCAGGGTGGGCTGGTGATCGGCATCGCGCCGTCCAATACCAGTTTGCTGTCCTTCGACGGCGAAACCGTCCCGGTCGCGCCCGACGGGCGTTTCCTGATCGCCTTCGACCGGGACGCCAAGCCAAGCGCCAGCCTCGTCGCGACGCTCGATGACGGGCGCGTGGTTCGCGATACCCTCAGTATCGCACCGCGTGGCTGGGACATTTCGCGGCTGAATTCCTTGCCCAAGATTCCGTTGCCGCAACCCGAATTCGATCGGCTGCGCCCGGCCGAACTGGCGCAGATCAACGCCGCGCGGCGCGTTTCGTCGGACTCGCAAGGGTGGCGGCAGACCTTCCTGTGGCCAACCACCGGCCGCATCTCCACGCTGTTCGGATCGCAGCGCATCTACAAGAATGGCGAGGCGGGATCGTATCATTCAGGTGTCGATATCGCCAAGCCGCAAGGTTCGGTCATCCTTGCTCCCGCCGATGGCGTGGTAATCCTGGCGGCGGACCATCCCTTCACGCTGGAGGGAAATTTGCTGATGATCGATCATGGCATGGGCCTCAACACCGCCTTCCTGCATTTGTCGCGCATCGACGTGCGCGTGGGCGAGCGTGTTCGCCGCGGGCAGCCAGTGGCGCTCTCGGGCATGACCGGCCGCGCGACCGGACCGCATCTGCACTGGAGCCTGAAATGGCACGATGCGAAGATCGATCCACTGCTCGTCGCAGGGCCGATGCCGCGCAGCGAGTGAGGCGTTTGCGGCGGGCGTAAAGCGGGTGACGCAAGAGTGTTGCACCGCAGCGACACTTGGCGAAAGTTCCGTGTCGGCCTCTTTACAATGCTGTGGGATCGTTACAGTCTAGCATCATTGCGGTGATCCCGGGGGTTCGGGATCGCCGACGCAACGCTGCGCCATTGCGCACCATCTGGGGGTTTTTCATTGATGCAGACCACGCAAGCTCGCGCATTTGCGCGCCTTCGTTCAAGTGCCGCGCCCGTCGCGCTGCTGATCGCGCTTTCGGCCGGCCCGGCATTTGCGCAGACCGCGCCCGCACCGGCAAGCGAGCCGGCACCGGCCACTGCCGAGGCGAATCAGGACATCGTCGTCACCGGGTCGATCTTCCGGCGTACCAACACCGAGACTCCTTCGCCGGTCACCGTCCTGACCAGCGAGACGCTGGCGCGGGCCGGTATCACCAACATCAATGACGCCGTCCGTTCGATTTCGGCCGATGGCGCGGGGTCGATCTCGACCGGCTTCACCAACGGCTTCTCGGCCGGCGGTGCTGCTGTGTCGCTGCGCGGTCTCGGCGTTTCGTCGACCCTGGTGCTGATCGACGGTCTTCGCAGCACCAACTTCCCGCTCAACGATGACGGCCACAACGCCTATGTCGATCTCAACTCGATCCCGTTCAGCGCGGTCGAGCGGATCGAAGTGCTGAAGGACGGCGCATCGTCGAGCTACGGTGCCGACGCGATCGGCGGCGTGGTCAACATCATCATGAAGAAGCATTTCACCGGTATCGACGGCAACGTCGAAGGTGGGGTGACCGAAAAGGGTGACGGTGCCCGTTACCGTGCCAACCTGACCGCCGGCTATGGTGATTATCAGGAAAAAGGCTGGAACGTTTACATTAACGGTGAATATCAGAAGGACCGTCCAATTGGCGCGACTACGCGCGGTTTCCCGTATAATACCAACGATCTGAGTTCGATCGGCGGCAACGACAACAATTCCGCCGACAGCTCGCTAACGACGGCATCGACCAATGCTGTCGTGCGCCGCGCATCGCAGAGCAACCTCAACGATCCGTTCACCGGCGGCACGCCATCGGGAACCTACACGCTGCTCGGCGGCACCGCGCAGTGCGTGAACGGTACCTTCACCGTGGCCGGCGCGTCTGGCGGCACGGGCTGTAAGCACGACTATGGCAAGGAATATGGCACCCGCTACAACGACATCCAGCCGGCGCAGGAACGCTACAACGTCTCGGGTCGCTTGAGCTTCCGCGTCAGCGACGCGATCGAAGGATATGCAACGGGCAGCTACTCGCATAGCCAGGTGACGATCAATCGTGCCCCGTCTTCGATCCGGCAGACCCAGCCTTATGGTTCTTCACCGGCGCTGTCGTCGAACAACCCGGGTATCGTGCTGCCGTACTTCGTCTGCGCGGCTGGCATCAACTGCATCACGGCGGCCGACCGTACCCTCAACCCGAACAATCCCTATGCCACGAATACCGCGGCAACCGCAGCGGACGCGATGGCGAATGCCGCTAGCATCCGTTATGCCTTTGGCGACATTCCCGTCGGCACCGTGCGCAACAACGAAGTGTTCCGTGGCGCGGTCGGCTTTAACGGCGACATCGCTGGCGGCTATCATTGGAAAATTGACGCAGTCGGCGCACGCGACAATTTCTCGATCACCGAATATGGTGTCATCGACATTGCCGGGCTGAAGAAAGCGGTCAACACCGGTGCCTACAACTTCGTCAATCCGTCGCTCAATTCTCAGGCTGTTCGCGACTTGATCGCGCCGACCTACTCGGTGCCCTCGCACACTTCGCTGATCTCGCTTGACGGGTCGATCGCCAAGGATCTGTTCGCGCTTCCGGGTGGTGACCTGCAGTTTGCGGTCGGCGGCCAGTTCCGCCACGAAACCGAAGAGAACAATGGCGTTGACGTCGGTCTCACCAAATATGCCAACACGTCGGCAGCCTTTGGTACGCATGACGTCTATGCTGGCTATTTCGAAGTCAACGCGCCGATCCTGCCGACCCTCGAGGTGAACGGTTCGGGACGTTACGACCATTATTCGGAAGGATTCAGCCACTTCTCGCCCAAGGTTGGTGCCAAGTGGACGCCGATCAAGCAGATCGCAATCCGCGGTACCTATTCGAACGGGTTCCGTGCGCCGACCTTCGCCGAAAACAATCCGCGTTCGAGCTATGCCGGTTTCGTGACCTTCACCCCGCCGTGCAGCTTCATCCTCGCACATGGCGGTACGGGTACGCTGACGTCGTGCAATGCCGGCACCAATCCGTATATCCAGCCGTACAGCCTTGGTTCGGGCGCGACCGGCAACCCCAATCTGAAGCCGGAAAAATCGCGTAGCTTCACCGCAGGTGTAGTGGTCGAGCCAGTCCGCAACGTCAGCTTCACCGTCGATTACTACAACATCAAGAAGACCGACGTGATCGTAACCGGACCCGATGCGGGCGCTGCCCGTGCGGCTTATTTTGCAGGCACGGCACTGCCGGCGGGTTATTCGGTTTCGGCCATCGATGCGCCCGATCCGCTGTTCCCGAACGCCCTGCCGCGCGTGCTGATCGTCAACGTGCCTTACGTCAACGCTGGTGCCGTTACGGTCTCGGGCCTCGACTTCGGTGCGAATGTGAGCTTGCCGATCACCAACGACGTCAAGTTCAGCAGCCGCCTCGATCTCACCTATCTGATCCAGTATGACCTCAATCCCGGCGGCGGCGCTGCCGTCCAGCGTTATGCCGGTACGCTTGGACCTTACGAATTGTCGTCGGGTGCCGGTACGCCGCGCGTGCGTGGCAACTGGCAGAACACGATTGAATATGGCCCGCTCTCGCTGACCGCGACGACCTATTACGTGTCGCGGATCAAGGAAGTGGCGGCTGACGAAGGGGATACGAGCCACTCTTGCTCGGCAGCGCTGTACGTTGCCGCCAACGGATCGGATCAGTTCTGCTACATCAAGCGCTTCATCTATGCTGACGTGAGTGCGGCCTTCAAGGTCAACGACAATTTCACGTTCAACCTGTTCGTCGGCAACATCACCGGCGAGAAGGCACCGCTTGCTCCAGCGTCGTATTCGGGTGCCAACTATCTGCCGACCTGGCACATGGCCGGCATCGTTGGTCGCACGTTCCGCGCGGGCGCACACTTTAAGTTCTAAGGTACGGCGTATTTGTTGGAAGGGGGCGGTCTCTGCGAAGGGGCCGCCCTTTTTCGTTAACCTGTTGCAAACGCGTAACGAAGTTGTTGTTTTTATGTAACAGAGTGAAATGAAAGCGTAGTCGGGCGTGCGCGGCTCACTTTACAGCGTGCCTTGGGCGCTTCATCCCATGCGCATGTCTCGGGGGGCCGAGCACATGTTCGGTCACGAGACTTGCAAACAACGCCGCGGTGCGAATTTTCGTAGATGCGTGCGGTCAGCAAGGGAAAAGACGTGATCGGAACAGACTTCATCGCTCGCAAGGCACGGCTGCTGACGGGGGCCGCATCCACTGCGCTACTGCTTGCTGCAGTGCCAGCATTTGCGCAGGACCAGCAACCCGCCGCACCGTCGACCGCGCCAGTGCCCGAGCAGGCGCAGCCCGACACGGGCAGCCAGGGCCAGGACATCGTGGTCACGGGTTCGTTGATCCGTAACAGCGCCGCCGCGACGGCCGCCCCGATCAACACCTTGACCGCGCAAGACTTTGCCAATCGCGGTCAGAACACCATTGCCGAAGCGCTGCAGACCATTCCCGCCAACGGTGCAGGCACGATGACGCGTGCCTGGAACAGCTTCGGTTTCGCCACCGGCGCGACCGCTGTCTCGCTGCGCGGCCTCACCACCGGTAACACGCTGACCCTGTTCGACGGTCTGCGCTCGGCAATTTACCCGCTCGGCGATGACGGCCAGCGCAGCTTCGTCGATCTCAACACCATTCCGCAGTCGGTCGTCGAGAAGGTCGACGTCCTGCAGGACGGTGCCTCCGCGACTTATGGTGCGGATGCGGTCGCGGGCGTCGTCAACGTCGTCGTGAAGAAGGAGATCGTCGGTCTGCACGCCAACGCATCGGCCGGCATCTCGCAGCGCGGGGACGGCGGCGAAACGCGCGCCGATCTGACCTATGGCTATGGCAAGCTCAGCGAGCAGGGCTTCAACTTCTACGTCAATGCCGAATTCCAGCACGACAACCCGATCTACGCGCGCGACCGTGGTTATCCGTGGAACACCAACAATTACAGCGCGATCTGTAAGGCGGGCGGCACTTGTCTGCCCAACGAGACGATCAACGGCATTCAGGGCGATGGCAGCTTCGGCGGCCTTGGCTCGACGCGCGTGCCGGTTGCGCGGCCCTATCTGAACGGCAGCCCGGTTGCCGGCTCGCAGTTCCAGTTGCTCAATCCCGCCGCTGGCTGTCGGGACCTTACCGCGATCACCCTGACCCCGGCGCAGCAAGCGCAAGCGGCAGCGGCAGGTACGCCGACCGGCTCGCTGGTCTGCTCGCAGGATAACGTCAAAGATTATCTGCTGGAAATTCCAGAGGAGCAGCGCTTCGGGGCGACGGCGCATCTGACCGTCAATGTCGGCAGCAAGGCGCAGGCCTATCTGATGGGCAATTTCTACGAGACGCAGACCAACAGCAGCATTTCGCCGCTGAGCTTCGCCGGCCAGACCGCAGCGGGCGGGACGCAGTTCACCCTTAGCCCGGTTCTCTTGCCGGTTTACGTCTGTCCGCGCGGCACGACCGTGGCGTGCACCGCAGCCAATGGCACGCTCAACCCGAACAATCCGTTTGCGGCACTTGGTCAGCAGGCGCGGGTCAATTATCGCTACGATCAGCCGCGTATCTCGTTAACCGACACGAAAACCTATCGTTTCGCAGGCGGGATCCAGGGCACGTTCGGCGAAGGCTGGAAGTACAATGCCGATGCGACCTATTCTGAGGTCGATCTGAAGGTTACCAACAAGAACTACCTAAATCCGCAGCGCCTGATCAACGTGATCAACGACGGCTCGTTCAACTTCGTCGATCCGTCGCTCAACACGCAGGCAACGCGCGACTATATCGCGCCGACCAACAACAATCTGTCGACATCGAAGCTGTGGCAAGTCCAGGCGTCGGTTTCCAAGTCGTTCTTTACCTTGCCCGGTGGCGAGCTGACGGCGGCGGTCGGCGGCGCGTATCGCTACGAATCGGTCAACAATCCGAGTGCGAACGCGCCGAATGAGATCAATCCTGCCGACCGCTATTACAGCATCAACTCGGTGAGCACGGCGGGCAGCCGCAACGTGAAGTCGGCCTTCTTCCAAATTGATGCGCCACTGTTCAATATGCTGACGCTGAGCGGTGCCGGTCGTTATGACGATTATTCGTCGGGGCAGAGCAACTTCTCGCCGAAGGTCACCGCGATCTTCAAGCCAATCGAGCAGCTGCGGATCCGCGGAACCTGGTCGCGCGGCTTCCGCATCCCGAGCTTCCAGGAAGCCTATGGCCAGCCGACGACCGGTTATATCACGTCGACGGTTTCGCCGACCCAGGCCGGCGGTGCGGCATACATCGCCGCGCATGGCGGCGACTCCTACGCGACGCTGCCGTACAGCTATGGTTTGACCTCGGCGGGCAACCCCAATCTGAAGCCCGAGAAGTCGACCAGCATCACCGGGGGCATCGTCTTCGAGCCGACCCGCCGCTTGACCTTCACGCTTGATTACTACCACATCAAGATCAAGGGTCTGATCGGGGCACCGGATTATTCGGGCGTGGCTGCGGCCTATTATGCCAATAACGGCGTCGTGAATGTTCCCGGCATCACCGTAAAGCCGGGCGTCGCCGATCCCAACTTCCCGAACGCGCTGCCGCAGTTGGGCTTCATCCAGTACAGCTTCATCAACACGACTTCGGAAACCACGTCGGGGCTCGATATGTCGGGTACCGCGCGGATCCCGCTGGGCAACGGCATCAACCTGACCAGCCGCGTTGATGCGACCTATCTGATCAATCTCGAGCAGGTTCAGCCGAACGGTACGGTTCAGCGCTTCGACGGATCGCTCAGCCCGTGCAACATCACCTCGTGCTCGGGTGCGCCGAAGTGGCGCGGCAGCTGGCAGAATACGCTCGACTTCAACGGCAAGGGTACGTTGAGCGCGACGGCATATTACACCAGCGGCTATGACATGGCTTCGGTCGACTATGGTGGCGTACCGGGCGATTGCGCCAACAATGGCGGTGTTTCGGTCTACACCTATTCGGATGGTTCGCCGTTCAAGTGCCGTGCACGCCGCTTCATCGATGTGGACATGAGCGCGAGCATCAAGGTGGGCAACCGCTTCACCTTCTATGCAAACGTCCTCAACGTGTTCGACGTGAAGCCCGACTTCAACCCGGGCCAGACCTATGACACGGGCTTCGGCTACAACGTGGCATGGGAAAGCCAGGGCTTCATCGGCCGCTTCGTCCGCTTCGGCGCGAAGATCGACTGGTAAGCCAACCGCATCACACCAACGCGGAGGGGCGGTTCCTGCAAAGGAGCCGCCCCTTTTTTATCACTCGACGGCCAGCTCCAGTCTGCCGTCGCCTTCGTCGACCCGCACCGTCGCGCCATCCTTCACGCTGCCGCGCAGGATCAGGTCGGCGAGTGGGTCTTGCAGATAGCGCTGCACCGCGCGCTTCAGCGGCCGCGCGCCATAGACGGGATCGTACCCAACCCGCCCCAACCACGCCCGCGCAGCATCGGTCAGCTCCAGCGAGACCTTGCGCTCGGCCAGCAGCGTCGCGATCCGCTGCACCTGGATGTCGACGATCGGTGCCATCTCCGCTTGCCCGAGCCGGTGGAACAGCACGATCTCGTCGAGCCGGTTGAGAAATTCGGGCCGGAAATGCCCGCGCACGATCTCCATCACTTGCGGTTCGACGCTCGCGACGTCTTCGCCTTCGCCCAGCGTCGTGAGGATCTGGCTGCCGAGGTTGGAGGTCAGCACGATGATCGTGTTGGTGAAGTCGACGGTGCGGCCCTGGCCGTCGGTCAACCGCCCGTCGTCGAGCACTTGCAGCAGGATGTTGAACACATCGCCATGCGCCTTCTCGACCTCGTCGAACAACACCACCTGATAGGGCCGCCGCCGCACTGCCTCGGTCAGCACGCCGCCTTCCTCATAACCGACATAGCCCGGAGGCGCACCGATCAGCCGGGCAACCGCGTGCTTTTCCATGAACTCGCTCATGTCGATCCGCACCATTGCGGTCGGGTCATCGAACAGGAATTCGGCGAGCGCCTTGGTCAGCTCGGTCTTGCCGACGCCGGTTGGCCCGAGGAACAGGAACGAACCGAGCGGGCGGTTGGGGTCCTGCAACCCCGCGCGCGCGCGCCGCACGGCGGTGGAGACCGCACGGATCGCATTTTGCTGGCCGATCACGCGCTTGCCGATCGTCGCTTCCATCTGCAGCAATTTGTCGCGTTCGCCTTCCAGCATCCGCTCGACCGGGATGCCGGTCCAGCGTGCGACGACCCCGGCAATGTCTTCGCTGGTCACTTCCTCGCGCAGCATCGCGCCCTTGGTCGCGCCCGCTGCCGCGTCCAATTGCCGTTGCAGTTCGGGGATGCGCCCGTAGGACAGCTCGCCCGCCTTGGCGAGATCGCCGGCCCGTTGCGCCTGTTCCAGTTCGAGGCGCGCTGCGTCGATCTGCTCCTTGAGCTTGGCTTCGGCCGAGATCTTGTCTTTCTCCCCCTGCCAGCGCGTGGTCAGCTCGGAGGATTGCTGTTCGAGATTGGCGAGTTCCGCGTCGAGCTTCACCAGCCGGTCGCGCGACGCTTCGTCGCTCTCGCGCTTCAACGCTTCGCGCTCGATCTTCAACTGGATGATCCGCCGGTCGAGGATTTCGATTTCCTCGGGCTTGCTCTCCACTTCCATGCGGATGCGGCTGGCGGCCTCGTCCATCAGATCGATCGCCTTGTCGGGCAGGAAGCGGTCGGTGATGTAGCGGTTGGAGAGCGTCGCTGCTGCCACGATCGCCGCATCGGTGATGCGCACGCCGTGGTGCAGCTCATATTTCTCCTTGAGCCCGCGCAGGATCGAGATCGTATCGGGCACGGTCGGCTCGCCGACGAACACCGGCTGGAAACGGCGCTGGAGGGCTGCGTCCTTCTCGACATATTTGCGATATTCATCGAGCGTGGTCGCGCCGACGCAGTGCAGCTCGCCACGCGCGAGCGCCGGTTTCAGCAAATTGCCGGCATCCATCGCGCCTTCGGATTTGCCCGCGCCGATCAGCTGGTGCATCTCGTCGATGAACAGGACGATGTCGCCCTCGGCGGCCTTCACTTCGTCGAGCACGCCCTTGAGCCGCTCCTCAAACTCGCCGCGATATTTCGCACCCGCGATCAGCGAGCCCATGTCGAGCGACATCAGACGGCGGTCCTTCAGCGTATCGGGCACGTCGCCATTGGCGATGCGCAGCGCGAGGCCCTCGGCGATCGCGGTCTTGCCGACGCCCGGTTCGCCGATCAGCACCGGATTGTTCTTGGTGCGCCGCGCCAGAATCTGGATCGTGCGGCGGATTTCCTCGTCGCGGCCGATCACCGGGTCGAGCTTGCCGTCACGTGCCGCCTGGGTCAGGTCGCGCGCGAATTTCTTCAGCGCGTCGAACTTGTCCTCGGCGCTGGCGCTGTCGGCGACGCGGCCATTGCGAACCTGATCGATTGCGGTGTTGAGCGCCTCGGGCGTAACGCCTGCGGTCTTGAGCGCCTTGCCTGCTGCCGTATTGAGCGACAGCGCCAGCGCGACCAGCAGCCGCTCGACCGTGACAAAGGAGTCGCCCGATTTGGTCGCGATCTGCTCGGCCTGGTCGAGCACCCGCACCGCATCATTGTCGAGCCCCGGCGTCTGTTGCGCGCCGCTCCCCGACACTGCGGGAATCTTGGACAACGCGAGGTCGGTCTCGGTCGCCGCGCGTTTGGCGTCGCCGCCCGCCGCTGCGATCAGGCCCGAGGCCATGCCCTGCTCATCTTCCAGCAGTGCCTTGAGGATATGTTCGGGGGCGATGCGCTGATGGCTCATGCGGATCGCGACGGTTTGCGCCGATTGCAGGAATCCCTTGGCGCGATCGGTGAATTTTTCGATATTCATATGGAAGTATCCCTCCTTCTTCCGTCCCGATGTAGTGTTGCACTTTTGCAACACAAGAGTGACTCGCGCACGATTCTGAAGTGCCCGATGTACCAGCAGAAAACGTCATCCGCTTGACGCGGATTTTACGTATTTCCGCAACGCAGCATGGCTAGGCGCGGCACTGGGCGCGGGGAGTAGTGCCCTGCAAAAAAGACTCTTTTCAGGGGACCGACCATGCGTCGCTTTACGCTTTGCCTACTCGCGGGTGCTGCCTTGGCGTGGCCGCTCGCCGCCTCGGCCCGAGACCTCCCTGCCGCACCAGCACCAGCTCCCGATGCCCCGGCACCCGAGGCTCCGCCTGCCGTGGATGATGCGGGCGGCGACATCATTATCGTCGGCAAGGGCCAGACGCGGCAAGTGCAGCAGCTCAGCCAGGCCGATCTCGCGATCCTGGCTCCCGGCACCAGCCCGCTCAAAGCCATCGCCAAGCTGCCCAACGTCAACTTCCAGTCGGCCGACGCCTTTGGCGCGTATGAATGGTCCGAGCGCGTCTCGATCCGCAGCTTCAACCAGAACCAGATCGGCTTCACGCTCGACGGCATTCCGCTCGGCGACGGCTCTTATGGCAACACCAACGGCTTGCATATCAGCCGCGCGATCTCGCCCGAAAACGTTGGCCGTACCGAAGTGTCGCAGGGTGCGGGTTCGATCGGGACACAAGCGACCAACAACCTTGGCGGTACGATCGAGTTTTTCTCGAGCGACCCGAAACCGACCTTCGGGCTGACGCTGAACGGCACCTATGGCAGCGCCAATACCGTGCGCGCCTTCGGTCGCCTCGACACCGGTGTCCTCGGAGAGAACGGGCCGAGCGCCTATGTCTCTTACGGCTTTCTCGATACCGACAAGTGGAAGGGCTATGGCGTGCAGCGCCAGAACCAGGTCAACGCCAAGTTCATCGCGCCCGTCGGCCCGGTGCGGCTGGTCGGCACCTTCGATTTTTCGGATCGCCGGGAAAATGACTATCAGGATCTGTCGCTCGACATGATCAAGCGCCTCGGGCTGCGCAACGACAATATTTCCAACAATTTCCCGCTGGCGGTGCTGATCGCCGACACCGGGGCAAACAGCGGCTATACCGGCGCACCCAAGCTCAATCCGGCGGCGGGCACGGTAACCCCCGCGCCCTACGCCAATGCCGATGACGTTTATTACGACGCCGCCGGTCTGCGGCAGGATTATCTCGCGTCCCTGGGGATCGAGACCGCCAAGGGCGCAACGGTGCATGGCGAATTGAAGGGCTATTACCATTCCAACCACGGCCAGGGCATCTGGTTCACGCCTTATGTTCCTTCCCCGTCGGGCGTGCCGATCTCGGTGCGCACCACCGAATATGACATTCACCGCAAGGGCGTGTTCGGCTCGCTTGGCACCAAGCTCGCCTTTAACGACATCACCGTTGGCGGCTGGTACGAGGTGAACGACTTCCGCCAGGCACGGCGTTTCTATGGCCTCGACAGCCGCACCACGCCGACGCGCGATGCGCTGCACTTCCAATATCTGCCGTTCGCGACCCAGTGGTACAACACCTACGAAACCGACACCGTGCAATATTATGTGCAGGACAAGATCGCGCTCGGGGATCTGACGGTCGATCTCGGCTGGAAGGGCTTCTCGGTCACCAACAAGGCCACGCCGATCGTGTCGGGCGGGCTCGCCTCGGGCCGCATCCAGGTGAAGGATTTCTTCCAGCCGCACGCCGGGCTCAACTACAAGCTGGGCAATCAGGTCGAATTGTTCGGCGATTTCACCGAAGTGACCCGCGCATTTGTCGCGGCGGCGACGAGCGGACCGTTCGCTACCACGCAAGCCGGGTTCAACGCCCTGCTGACGACCAACAAGCTGAAGCCCGAATCCTCGGACACCTATGAAGTCGGCGCGCGCTATCATTATCGCGGGATCAACGCGCTGCTGGCCGGCTATTATGTCGATTTCCAGAACCGCACGCTCGCCCAGACGGTTGGCGCAGGCATCGTCGGCAACCCGCCGATTCTGTCGAATGTGGGCTCGGTCCGCGCTTATGGCCTCGAAACCGCGCTGGAGGCCAAGCTTGGCTATGGCTTCGGCGTATTCGCCTCGTACAGCTACAATGACTCGACCTATCGCGACAACGTGACGGTCGGCGGCTTGGTGCAGAACATCAAGGGCAAGCAAACCGTCGACACCCCCAAGCATCTCGCCAAGGGCGAATTGACCTACGACAAGGGCATGTTCTTCGGTCGCATCGGCGCGGATTATATGAGCCGCCGCTATTTCACCTACACCAACGATCAATCGGTGCCCGGACGCGTGCTGGTCGACGCGACGATCGGCGCACGGGTGACGATCGCCGATCGCAAGTTCGAGATCCAGGGCAACGCGACCAATCTGTTCGACAAGAAATATATCTCGACGATCGGGTCGAACGGCTTCGGCTATTCGGGCGACAACCAGACGCTGCTGGCGGGTGCGCCCGCCCAGTATTTCGTGACGATCAAGGCGGGGTTCTAACGCGCGTTCTCCCGCGCAAGCGGGAGCCCAGGGTTGCAGGCGCTTCGCTTGTAACCCTGGATCCGCGCTTTTGCGGGAAAACGGCACGAGCCTCGCGAAACAATCCCCTCGTCTCGGCCGGATCGCCCAGCTACATCTTGCCGCAAACGATAAGAGGGCAGGGTGGATGCGGGGATTGCGGCGGGTGCTGGCCGGGTTGGGCGTGCTGGTGTTGGTGGTGGGTGTCGGGCTCGCCGTGTGGGAGCCGCTGGTCGCGATCCGCGTCACGCCACCACGGGTCCACCATTATGACAGCGTCATCGCCCGCGATCGTTTCGGTGTGCCGCATATCTTCGGCAAGACCGATCCCGATGTCGCTTATGGCGTGGCTTATGCCCATGCCGAGGATGATTTCGCGACGCTGCAGGAGGCGGTCGCGATGGCGCGGGGACGCCTCGGCGCGCTCCAAGGCGCGGACGGGGCCAAGGTCGATTACACGCTCCGTCTGCTCGGTGCCCGCGAAACTGCGGAGCGCGATTATCAGAAGCAGCCGGCCGACGTGCGCGCCTTGCTCGATGCCTATGCCAGCGGGCTCAACGCATATGCGCGGCGGCATCCGGGCGAAATCCGGCTTGCGCGGCTGTTCCCGGCCAATGGCGAGGACATTGCGACCGGCTTCGTGCTGCGCACCCCGTTCTTCTTCGGGCTCGACCAGACGCTCGGGGCGCTGTCGGGCGATACGCCGCTGCCGCGCGAAAGCGCGGGCGCGGTGCCCGACAGCGCCGATCCGGCGGCGTTACCGGCGAGGGGCGAAGCCATGCCCAACGGCTCGAACGCCTTTGTCGTCGGCCCGAAGCGTTCGGCCGATGGCTTCACCCGCGTCATCGCCAATTCGCATCAGCCGTGGAGCGGCCCGGTCGCCTGGTATGAACTGAGCGTGCAATCGGGCACCGGCTGGCACTTTTCGGGCGCGACCTTTCCCGGCGTGCCCTTCCCGGTGCTGGGGCATAACGAACATCTCGGCTGGACCAACACCGTCAACCGCCCCGATCTGACCGATGTCTACAAATTGGTGCTGGATGCCGATCGCACCCACTACCGCTTCGACGGGGCGTGGCGGCCGTTGCAGGCGCAGCGCGTGTGGCTGAAGGTGCGCTTCGGCCCGTTCGTGCTGCCGATCCCCAAAATGGCGTATCGCGCGGTGCAGGGGCCGGTGATCGTCAACAAGAGTGGGGCCTATGCGATCCGCTATGCCGGGGCCGACCAGCTCCGCATGATCGAGGAATATTACCGCCTGACGCGCGCGCGCGACTTTGCTGAATGGCAGAAGGCGCTGGCGATCCAGGGCGTGCCCGCGACCAATTTCCTGTACGGCGACGCCAAGGGCAACATCGCCTATTTCTACAATGCGAGCTTCCCCAACCGGAAGCCGGGGTTCGACTATCTTCATGTCCTGCCCGGCGACACCTCGCGCGATTTCGCCTTGGGCACGGTGCCGTTCGCGCAAGTGCCGCGCAACGTGAACCCGGCCTCGGGCTTCCTCGTCAACGCCAACAACACCCCGTTCCAGGCGGCGGGCGCAGGCTCCGAACTCAAGCCCGGCGACTATTCGCCACTGCTCGGCATCGAAACCGACACCACCAATCGCGGTACGCGCGCGGTCGAGCTGATGGGGGCGCATCCCTCGATCAGTGCCGACGATCTGCGGCGCATCAAATATGACACGGGCATCAGCCGCCTGAGTTGGGCGGCGCGCTGGTACGGCGATATCGCGCGCGTCGACCCGCGCGGCGACGCGCAACTGGTGCAGGCGCAAGCGTTGCTGAAGCGCTGGAACTGGGATTTCGATGGCCATCACAGCGGCCAGGCGCTCGCCGCGATCCTGCTGCGCACGGGGCAGAAATGGCACTATCCGCGCCGCCCCGAACTCGACCCGCGCGATGCGCTGGCCAAGGCGGCGGGGTATCTGCAACGGCATTTCGGCACGCTCGATCCCCCACTCGGCACGGTGTTGCGCCTGCGGCATGGCGCGGTCGACTTGCCGCTCGACGGTGGCCCCGATGTGCTCCGCGCGGCCTCGACCTGGGACGAAGCCGATGACGGGCGGCTGGTGGTGAAGCATGGCGACAGCTTCATCATGTTCATGACGTGGGACAAGGCAGGCCGCGTCAGCTCGGAATCGGTGCAGCCTTATGGTGCGGCGACGACTCGGCCGCGGTCACCGCATTATGCCGACCAGGCCCCGCTGTTCGTCGCGCATAAAACCAAGCCGGTATTGTTCTGGCGCGACGACTTACGGACCAGCGTCGAGCGTGTGTATCGGCCGTGACGTATTGTAACGAAACCGGCCACTGCTATACCTAATCAGTACAGTCGTTTACCAACGACATCGCCAGGGGAACCATCAATGACCGTCAAGCTGTTCGCGCTGTGTGGCGTGGCCCTTTCAACGCTGGCGATGCCCGCCGTCGCGCAGACCGCGCCCAAGCCCGTTCCGGTCGCGGACTTGGTCAAGCAAGTCGATATTCCCTATAGCGAATTCCGCCTCGCCAACGGTTTACGCGTGATCGTCAATACCGATCGCAAGGCCCCGGTCGTCGCGATCAGCGTGTGGTACAATGTCGGTTCGAAGTTCGAGCCCAAGGGCAAGACCGGCTTTGCGCATCTGTTCGAGCATCTGATGTTCAACGGCTCCGAGAATGCGCCGAAGGACTATTTCACCTATACCAAGGCGATCGGCGCGACCGATCTCAACGGCACGACCTATTTCGATCGCACCAATTATTTCGAGACGGTGCCCGTCGCAGCACTCGATCGCGCGCTGTTCCTCGAAAGCGACCGCATGGGCTATCTGCTCGGGGCGATCACCCCCGGCGTGGTCGATGAGCAGCGCGGCGTCGTGCAGAATGAGAAGCGGCAGGGCGATAATCAGCCCTTTGGTCTGGTGCAGTACAAGCAGACCGAGACACTGTTCCCCACCACGCACCCTTATGGCCACACCACCATCGGATCGATGACCGATCTCGATTCGGCGAGCGTCGAGGATGTGAAGAGCTGGTTCCGCAGCCATTACGGCCCCAACAATGCGGTGCTGGTGCTGTCGGGCGATATCGACGCCGCCAAGGCGAAGGTACTGGTCGAGAAGTATTTCGGCGCGATCCCCAAGGGGCCGGAGAGCGTCGTCCCCGCCGCCGATGTGCCGACTTTGGCCGCGCCCAAGGTTGAGACGATCAAGGACCGTGTTGCCACCACCCGCATCTATCGCATGTGGGCGGTGCCGGGCCTCAACAACCCCGAAGCGGTCTCGCTGGATGTGACCGCCGGAGTGCTGGGGGGCCTCGCCAGCAGCCGCCTCGACAATGCGCTGGTGCGCAAGGAAAAGCTCGCGGTGCGCGTGTCGGCGAACAATGAGAGCTTCGCGCAGGTCGGCATGTTCGTGGTCAGCGCCGATGTGCGGCCCGGCGTCGACCCCGCGCTCGTCGCCAAGCGGCTCGACGAGATCATCGCCGATGTCATCGCCAACGGCCCGACTGCAGATGAAGTGCAGCGCGTTGCGACGCGCGATGCGGCGGCACGCATTGCCGGGCTCGAATCGACCGGTGGTTTCGGCGGCAAGGCGGTCGCGCTTGCCGAAGGCGCGCTGTATGAGAACGACCCCGGCTTCTACAAAAAGCAGCTCGCCGAACTCGCCGCGCAGACGCCCGCGCAAGTCAAAGCGGCCAGCGCGAAATGGCTGACGCGCCCGGTCTATGCGCTGACCGTCGTGCCCGGCGCGCGCGATGCCTATGTCGAGGCGACCCCGCCGGCCAAGGTCGCGGCGGCACCCGAGCCTGAATTCAAGGGCACGCGCGGTGCGCTGCCGCCGGTCGGGACCTTGGCGAGCCTCGACTTCCCCAAGGTCGAGCACGCCAAGCTCAAGAACGGCATCGAACTGGTCTATGCCTATCGCAACGCCGTGCCGATCACGCAGGCGTCGATCAGCTTTGATGCCGGTGTCGCCGCCGATGTGCCGGGCAAGCTCGGCACGCAGACACTGACGCTCGACATGCTCGACGAGGGCACGCTCACGCGCGATTCGATCGCGATTGCCGAAGCGAAAGAGCGGCTGGGCGCGAACATTACCAGCGGATCGGGGGCTGATCGCACCGTTGTCGGCCTGTTCACGCCAAGCGCCAACCTTGCCGCTTCGACCGAATTGCTCGCCGATATCGTGCGGCATCCGAAGTTCGATCCGGCGGAAGTCGCCCGCGTCAAGAACCAGCAGCTTTCGCGCATCTCGGCCGAGCTGACCAGCCCGCAGGGCCTGGCAACGCGCGTCTATCCCAAGCTGATCTACGGCGCGGCCTATCCCTATGCCAAGTCGTTCGGCAGCGGCGATGCCAAGGCGGTGGCGGCACTGACGCGCGACGATCTGATTGCCTTCCAGCAAGCCTGGATTCGCCCCGACAAGGCCAAGATCTTCGTCGTCAGCGATCGTCCGCTGGCTGAGGTGAAGGCGGCGTTCGATGCGCGCTTCGGCGACTGGACGCCGACCGGCCCGGCCGGCGTCAAGGATTTCACCGTCAAGGCCGTACCGTCTGCCCCCAAGATAGTGCTGATCGACCGGCCCGATTCGCCGCAGTCGTTCATCATCGCCGGGATTCCCACGCGACTGGTCGGCACTGACGATCTGCTGCCGGTGATCACCGCCAACGACACGCTCGGCGGCGATTTCCTGTCGCGCGTCAACATGGACCTGCGCGAGGCGCGGCATTGGTCGTACGGCGTCAACGGCTCCTTCCGCCGCGCCCAGCATGACACACCCTATCTGCTCGGCACCGGAGTGCAGGCCGACAAGACCGGCGAATCGATCAAATCGCTGCGGACCGATTTTGCCGAGTTCCTGACCACCAAGGGCATCACCAAGGACGAGTTCGACCGCACCATCACCGATGCGATCAGCTCGCTGCCGGGCAATTTCGAAACGTCGGGTGCCGTGCTTGGCGCACTGCAACAAAACGACCTGTATCGTCGACCCGACGATTATTACGCGACGCTGCCGCAAAAATATCGCGCGATGACGGCAGCCGAGCTTGACGCTGCGGCACGCACGGCAATCGACCCGGCCAAGACCGTCTGGATCGTCGTCGGCGATGCGGCGAAGGTCCGTGGCCAGCTTGACAGCATCGGGTTGCCGGTTGAGGTGGTGCCCGCCGCATCCGTCGCGGATGCGCGTTGAAGATTCTTGTCAGGAGAGAGACAATGGCTGCAATCGACGGAACCTGGGATACCATCGTCAAGTCGCCGCTGGGCGACCAGAAGGCCGTGCTGACGGTCAAGACCGACGGCGCTAGCTGGACCGGAAGCCAAGTCGGCGCGCAGGGCAGCGCCGAAATCACCGACGGCATCGTCGATGGCGAGACGATCAAGTGGACGATGTCGATCGTCGTGCCGATGCCGATGACGCTGACCTGCGAAGCGACCGCCGATGGCGACACGCTCACCGGTTCGGTCGGCGCGGGCGCGTTCGGCAGCTTCCCGATGACGGGCACGCGCGCGGCCTGAGCCGTTCGATCCCGACGAAAAGAGGCCCGCGCTCCACCAGGATCGCGGGCCTTTTTTAATCCTTCCCGGCCCCGGGAGGGGGACCATGCGCAAAGCGCATGGTGGAGGGGGCGCTCCACGCGCGCAGCCTCTGCCGCAGAAACCGCTCAGCACCACCACCCTCCCGTTCGTTTCGAGCGAAGTCGAGAAACCCGTCACACCGGGCGCTGGTTTCTCGACTTCGCTCGAAACGAACGGGGGCTGGGAATGCCGACCTTACCGCCCCAGCCGCGTCACATGCCCCATCTTGCGCCCCGGCCGCGTCTCCTTGCCGTACAGGTGCAGATGCGCGCCCGGCTCGGCGAGGATTTCGGCCCAGCGGTCGGCATCATGGCCGATCAGATTTTCCATCGCCACGGTGGGCGCGGTCAGGCCGGTGTCGCCGAGCGGCAGCCCGCAAATCGCGCGGATATGGTTCTCGAATTGCGAGCACACCGCACCCTCGATCGTCCAATGCCCGGAATTGTGGACACGCGGGGCCATTTCGTTGAACACCGGGCCATCGGCGCTGGCGAAGAATTCGCACGCCAGCACACCGACATAATTGAGCTGATCGGCGATCCGCCCGGCCAGTGCCGCCGCTTCGCCCCAGTGCGCGGCGACCTCGGCGGGGGCGGGCAGGGTCGATCGCGCCAGCACGCCGTCTTTATGCTCGTTCCACGGCGGCGGATAGCTGACCATCTGTCCATCGCCACGTCGGGCCAGGAGGATTGAGAATTCGTGGCTGAACGTCACGAAGCCTTCGAGAATGGCGGGGCGTCGACCGATCGCATCCCACGCCACCGCGATGTCGGCGGGCGAGGTGATGCGCATCTGGCCCTTGCCGTCATAGCCCATGCGCAGCGTCTTGAGGATCGCGGGCGTACCGATCTCCGCAACCGCCGCCTGCAGTTCGGCGAGCGTTTCGACCTTGGCCCAGGGCGCGGTGCGTCCGCCAATGTCGCGGACAAAGGCTTTTTCGACCGCTCGATCCTGCGCGATGCCAAGTGCGGCGGGGGCGGGGTGGACGGGCACCTTGCCCGCCAAATATTCGACCGGATCGAGCGCGATATTCTCGAACTCGTAGGTGATCACATCGGCGGCAGCTGCAAATTCATCGAGCACGATGCGGCTGTGATAATCGGCGCGAGTGAAGCTGGACGCGGTCTGCGCCGCCACTGCTTCCTCATCGGGCGCGAGGATGCGCGTGTGATAGCCAAGCTGCGCCGCCGCCACCGCGAGCATCCGTCCAAGCTGGCCGCCGCCGAGGATGCCGATGGTCGATCCGGGGGGAAGGGGGGTCATGCTGGTCCGTCCGCTTGGTGAAGAGAAAATCGACTGCGTTTCCTCCCCTCCCTGGAAGGGAGGGGGCGGGGGTGGGTCGGCCCGTAGTCGGGCGTGCCGTTCGCCATCAGCCGACCCACCCCCAGCCCCTCCCTTCCAGGGAGGGGAGAAACGTTAAACTCACGCCGGATCGGTCGCCACGCTCTCGGTCTGCGCCGCGCGCCAAGCCTGCAAGCGCTCGCTCAAGCCCGGATCCGACAGCGCCAGGATCGCTGCCGCCAGCAGCGCTGCATTTTTGGCCCCGGCCTTGCCGATCGCCAGCGTCCCCACCGGAATCCCCGCCGGCATCTGGACGATCGAATAGAGGCTGTCGACGCCCTTCAGCGTCTTGCTTTCCACCGGCACGCCCAGCACCGGCACATGCGTCAGCGCCGCCGCCATGCCCGGCAGATGCGCAGCGCCGCCTGCGCCGGCGATCACGACCTTGATCCCGCGCGCAGCCGCACTGCCCGCATAATCATAGAGCCGCTGCGGCGTGCGGTGCGCCGACACCACCTTGCTTTCATACGCGACCCCCAGCTCGGCGAGCAGCTCTGCGGCATGGTGCATCGTCTCCCAATCGGAGGTGCTTCCCATGATGATGCCGACGACAGGGCGCGCGGCGGGGGTTTCGGGCGTGGCCATGCCGTCGGGACTAGCGGCCCGCGCTGGGCAGGGCAACTCTCGCAAACGGTTCGTCGTGGAACTTGTGCGTCTCGGCAGGGGTTGGGGGTGCACGAGAACAGATCCCAAGGAGAAACCCAATGAACCGCAAGTCTACAGCGTCGATCGCCGCCCTTGCCGCGGTACTCGCTTTCTCCAGCCCCGCTTTTGCCGAAGGCAAACACGAGCGCGCCGAGGCCGCCATCGCCGAGGCGCGCGCGAAGATCGATGCGTCGGCCAAGGTCGGTGCAACTGCAGAAACCCCGCGCCTGCAGGCCGAGGCACAGGCCGCCTTGCGCACCGCGCAGGAAGATCTCGCCAGCGGCAAGAAGGAAGAGGCGATCGCCGCCGCGCATCATGCCAGCCAGCTCGCCGACACCGCGCTGGGCGAGGCGCAGCGTGCGCGCACCCAGACTGCCCGCGCCGTGACCGAGAATGCGCGCGATGCCGCCGCCGACGCACAGGCCCAAGCCGCTGCCGCCAACGCCCGTGCGGCCGCTGCCGAACAGGCCGCAGCCTCCGCAGCGGCCGATGCCGCCGCTGCGCGCGCCACGCCGGTGGTGATCGCTGCACCCGCCGCGCCGACGCCGCCACCGACGATGACGGTGACGACCGAAACCACCAAGACCGCTACCCCGGCCCCCGCCGCGACGACGCACAAGGTGGTGCGCAAGACCGTGCGCCACACCGCCAAGCGCCCCGCGCCGCGCGCGACCGAGAAGACCACCACCACCGTCACCACCGGCCAGTAAGCCGGGGGCGGCCCGCCGCTACCGCTCGTTCAGATAGTAACGATCGGTGGCGGCGAGGCTGTCGTCGAGCTCATAGACGATCGGCTGCCCGGTCGGGATTTCCAGCGTGGTGATCTCGTCATCGGGAATGCCCGACAAATGCTTCACCAACGCGCGCAGCGAATTGCCATGCGCCGAAATCAGCACGCGCTGCCCGGCGCGCAAAGCGGGCGCGATTCGCCCCTCCCAATAGGGCAGCACGCGCGCGATCGTGTCCTTCAGGCTTTCGGTCGCGGGGATGTCGATCCCGGCGTAGCGGCGGTCTTGCGACAGGTCATAGGCGCTGCCCGGTGCCATCGGCGGCGGCGGCACGTCGAAGCTGCGGCGCCAGATATGCACTTGCGCGTCGCCATATTCGGCGGCGGTCTCGGCCTTGTTGAGCCCGGTCAGCCCGCCATAATGGCGCTCGTTCAGCCGCCAGTCCTTCTCGACCGGCAGCCACAGCCGCTGCATTTCCTCCAGCGCCAGATTGAGCGTCTTGATCGCGCGCGTCTGCAGCGAGGTGAAGCAGAGGTCGAAATCGAGCCCCTTCTCCGCCATCAACCGCCCCGCCGCGCGCGCTTCCTCGGCCCCCTTGGCGGTCACGTCGACATCCCACCAGCCGGTGAAACGGTTCTCGAGGTTCCAGTCGGACTGGCCGTGGCGGATCAGGACGAGGCTAGGCATAAGGCGCGGTCTCCTTACCCGGCGACAGGCCGGGCGCAACATGCCCCGCCGGGTATCCGCTCACGGCGGCGCGATCAACAGGCGGGTTTGATGCCACCCGCGCAGAAGGGCGTTGAAGGTTTCCGCCCGACTTTATACGCGCACCGGATTGGTGCCTTCCACCGCCGCGCGCTCGGCCACCGCGCCCGGCACTTCGGATAAAAGGCAGATCGTCGGGATTTTGTGTCGCAATGAATTATCGCCATTCCTTCCATGCCGGCAACAGCGCCGATGTCGTGAAGCACAGCCTGCTGATCGCCCTCGTGCGGGCCTTGCAGCAAAAACCGGGCGCGCTGACCCTGATCGATACCCATGCCGGCTGCGGGCTGTACGACCTTGACGGCGAGGAGGCCGGGCGTACCGGCGAGTTCACGCAGGGCGTGCTGCGGGCCTTTGCCGACCCGAACCCTTTGTTGAACGACTATCGCGCCGCCGTACAGGCGGTGAATGTCGGGGCCGAGCTCCACTTCTACCCCGGCTCGCCGCGGATTTTGGCGCAGCTTCTGCGCCCGCAGGATTTTCTGATCCTCAACGAAAAACATCCTGAAGACGCCTATACCTTGCGCGGCGTGATGCGCGGCACCTCCGCTGCCGTGCATGAGCGCGACGCCTACGAGCTTTGGCTGGCGATGTTGCCGCCCCGCACAGCGCGCGGCGTGGTGCTGGTCGACCCGCCGTTCGAGCAGACCGATGAACGCGACCGGATCACCGCCACCCTTGGCGCTGCACACCGCAAATGGGCGCATGGCGTGACGGTGATCTGGTATCCGCTAAAAGACCGCGCGACGCATGGGCAGTGGCGGGAGCAGATGCGGGGGCTCGGCATCCCGAAACTGCTGCGGGTGGAGCATTGGCTGTACGATAGCGATCAGCCGGGCCTCTATAATGGTGCCGGCCTGTATATCGTAAATCCGCCTTACGCCTTCACGCAAGCGCTGCCGCCGCTGCTGGAAGCCCTGCGCGCCACGCTGGCACCCGAGGGGCATGAAGGCGAGATCATCACCGATTGGCTGGGCGGTTAAAAGAAAACCGCATCGGCCCTTCGCCAAACGAGGAATTGCCGCGCTGCAGGCGGCGAAGAAAACATCTAGCGAGATCCGCGCGCTGTCGGAGGCAGGCTGGGGACTATCGCTGCTTGTGCTCCGCCCTCACCGGGGAAGCGCCAAGGCCAAGGTCGGGGGGCGGTGCCGTCGCCCCCCTCAAATCCCGTCAATCATCTCCGCCAGCACGTCCAAACACGCATGCGCCAGCGTCTTCGACCGTGCGCCGGACCAGCCGAATTCGGCATCGGCATTGGCATCATGGTCCTTGAACGGCATTTCCAGCGTCATCGACACAGCGCCAAAGCGCTCGGCCAATTGGTTGGTCGACATCGACAGGTTGGCGCGGCCGGGTGCCGCCTTGTCATAGCCCTTTTCGGTCTGGAAATCGGGCGTGTGCGCCGCCAGCCGCTGGCCGAACTCGTAGAATTTCGCGCCCAGCGCATCGGTCCAGGAGGGGATGCCCTCAAAGCCTGCCAGGAAGTTGGCGGGGATCGCTTCGTCGCCATGCACGTCCATCGCAAAGGTGACGCCGGTCTCGTCCATCGCGTTCCGAACGCACAGCACTTCGGGGCTGCGCGCGGGCGTTGGCGTGTCCCATTCGCGGTTGAGGTTCACGCCTGCCGCATTGGTGCGCAAATGGCCGCGGAAGCTGCCATCGGGGTTCATATTGGGCACGCAGTGGAAGGTCGCCTTTTCGCGAAGCGCTTGCGCGGTCGCGTTGGCCGGGTCGGTCAGCCATTCCAGCGCGCCTTCCATCCACCATTCGGCCATGCTCTCGCCCGGGTGCTGGCGGGCATAGAGCCAGACATGCTTGGGGCCGGTGCCAAGCTCGAGGCAATCGATCGCGCGCCCGTCAAGCGACTGGCCGAGCTCGCGGTGGGTGACGCCGTCGGCCAGCGCAATCCGCGCGACCAGCGCGTCATGCTGCTCCAGCGTATAGGGCTGGAAATAAGCGAACCACACCAACTCGCTGCTGCCGGTCCATTCGAATTCCAGCACGCCACCCGCATAGCGCGTCGGGATCATCCGCCAGTTCTGGCGGTCGGTGCTGGCGCGCACCTTGTAGCCCGGCCAGCCGAACGGATAGGCCGATTCGCCCGCATTCAGGATGCGGAAGGTCAGCGTCCGCCCCTTGGCTCCGGCCACGCGGAAGTGGAACCATTGGAAGAAGTCGGACAGGTGATCCCGCGCGATGGTGAGGTTCACCTGGTCGCCGTCAATGCCGGCGACCAGGATGTTTCCGCTGTCAAAGGCGGCGTTGACGGTGATGCTCATTTGACCGTGATAGTGCGCCCGGATTCGCCGGGGAAGCCCAGGAACAGCGCGCGCGCCAATTTCGTCGCGGCCGGGCCGGTCTGCGCGTCGGGCGCTTGGCCATCGGCGGTGGTCTGGGCATGGCCTTCCCAAATCACCGTGCCATCACTGCGGCGGCGGATCTGCACGGCGAGATCGGTCAGCACGATCGTGCGATAGCGCGGCTTGCCGATCGGGAAGGAGATCGCCCCGCCCAGCCCGACGCCACCGCCATAGCCGCCGCCGCCACCGCCCAGGCCGACGCTCACCCCGCTACGGCTGCCATTGGGGGAGGGGGCCGGGCGGTTGGTGCGCGTGAAGCTGACGACGGCGGCATATTGCGGCCCGGCCCCGGTCGCGGGCACGGTGAAGCCGTGGGTCAGCGCCTCGGTTTCAACGGCTGCGGCATAGGTCTTATATTCTAGGCTGTCCTGATCGCGGCCCGGCATCGCCTCTACGGTAAGAGTGCCGGTTTCCAGCGGCGCGCCGAGGTGGAAGCGCGTCACTTCGACAGGGCCGGCCTTGCCGGTCGTCGTGCAGCCTGCCAGCGCGCCCGCGCCGAGCACCGTCGCCGCCAATGCCAAACCCATAGTCCGCTTCATGCCAGTTTTCCTCGTACGCGCTTGTTGCAGGGGTGTAACGCTTCGACCCGGCCCCCGTGTTCCGTTGGATCGATGTTCCATAGCGGTGTCCCGCATATGTCCGGCGCGCTCTATACTTGACTTGGGGGCATCCCGACCATATGCGCAGCCGCTCTTTTCCACATTCCAGAATTTGCAAAGCGAATCGATCATGAAGATCCGCAATTCCCTGAAGTCGCTCAAGGGCCGTCACCGCGATAACCGCGTGATCCGTCGTCGTGGGCGTACGTACGTCATCAACAAGACCAACCGTCGCTTCAAGGCACGCCAGGGCTGATCGCCCGCCATGGGTAGCACGAAGGCCGTCATCTTCGATGTCGGCAATGTGCTGTTCCACTGGGATCGCCACGCGATCTATGAGCGCCTGATCGAGGACGATCAGGCGCTTCGTGCATTCGTGGACGATGTTGTCTCGCTCGACTGGCATGCCCAGCACGATCTCGGCGTTTCCTTCGCCGAGACGTCGGCGGAGCTGCGCGCGCGTTTCCCGCAGCATGCCGCGCTGATCGACCTCTACGGTCCGCGCTTCAATGATTCGCTGCAACGCGAAGTGCCCGGCGTCGTGGCGATTCTCGAATCGCTCGATGCGGCGGGCGTACCGCTGTTCGCGATCACCAATTTCCATTACGATTTCTTCGCCGCCTTCCGCGCGAGCCGGCCCGACGTGTTCGGCCGCTTCCGCGACATCGTCGTGTCGGGCGAGGAAAAGCTGATCAAGCCCGATCCGGCCATCTACACGCTCGCGCTCGATCGCTTCGGCGTCGCGGCTGAGGACGCGGTGTTCATCGATGACAGCGCCGCCAACATCGACGCGGCCAATGCGCTCGGCATCACCGGTTTGCTGTTCACCGACGCGGAGACGTTGCGCGCCGATCTCGCGAAGCTTGGTCTGTCGGTTGATTGTGAACAGGCGGTCCGCGTTCCTGCGGAAGCAGAAGCCTAGGGCACCAAGCGGTTCGCTTGTAACCCTGGCCCTCCCCCGCTTTCGCGGGGGAGCGGTCCAACGTTAAATATAATCCCTCAACTCATCGCCGATGATCCGCACGACGTGCAGCACATTGGTCGATCCCGGCGTCTTGAACGGCACGCCCGCGATGATGATGACACGGTCGCCCGCCACCGCCAGCCCGTGGCGCAGCGCCATGCGCTTCGCCTTGGCGACCATTTCCTCGAACGATTCGACGTCCTTGGTGTGGACGGCATAGGCCCCCCACAGCAGCCCGGCGCGACGCGCGGTTTCGAGATTGGGGGTCAGCACCATCAGCGGCACGCCGGGCCGCTCGCGCGCGACGCGGCGTGCGGTCGAGCCCGAGGCGGTGAAGCAGATGATCGCGGCGGCATCGACGGTGTGCGCGATGTTCTTGGCGGCTTCCGACAAAGCGTCGGCGGTGGTTGGGTCGGACCGGATCACCGTGAAGTGGATGCGCTCGCCATGCGTCGGGTCGCGTTCGACCGCCTCGCCGATCGCGTTCATCATCGCGACCGATTCGGTCGGCCACGCGCCTGCGGCGCTTTCCGCCGACAGCATGATCGCGTCTGCCCCGTCATAGATGGCGGTGGCCACGTCGGACACTTCGGCGCGGGTGGGGGAGGGCGAGGTAATCATCGATTCGAGCATTTGCGTCGCGACGACTACCGGGCGGCCCAAGCGGCGCGAAACCTCGATGATGCGCTTCTGTAGCGGCGGCACGCTTTCGGGCGGCAGTTCGACGCCCAGGTCACCGCGCGCGACCATCACGCCGTCGCACGCTTCGACGATTTCCTCGAGCCGCTCGATTGCGGACGGTTTTTCGATTTTCGCGAGCAAGGCGGTCTTGCCGCCGATCAGCTTGCGCGCCTCGGCCAGATCCTCGGGCCGCTGGACGAAGCTCAAGGCGATCCAGTCGACCCCCTGGTCGACCGCAAAGGCGAGGTCGCTGCGGTCTTTCTCGGTCAGCGCCGCCATCGGCAGCACCACGTCGGGGACGTTCAGCCCCTTGCTGTTGGACAGCGCGCCCCCGACCACCACTTCGGTGACGATCGTGTCGGGGGTGTGGCTGGTGACGCGCAGCACCAATTTGCCGTCGTCGAGCAGCAGCCGCGCGCCGGGTTCGATCGCGGCGAAGATTTCCTTGTGCGGCAATTCGACGCGGCTCGCGTCGCCGGGCGTGGTGTCGCGGTCGAGCGTGAAGGTCTGGCCTTTTTCGAGGGTTACGCGCCCGCCCTCGAACTTGCCGACGCGCAGTTTCGGGCCTTGCAGATCGGCGAGGATGGTCGACGGGCGGCCGTATTTCTGTTCCAGCGCGCGGATTGCCTGGATCACCGCGACCTTGGATTGCTGGTCGCCATGGCTCATATTGACGCGAAACGCATCGGCACCGGCTTCGAACAATGCTGCGATCATTTCGGGGCTGCTGCTTGCGGGACCGAGCGTCGCGAGGATGCGGACCTTGCGCGAACGCGGGGCTATTGCCTGTATCATGAAATAATTCTCGCCCTGGGGATGGCTTGTGCGCGTGCTGCTCTAACCCCTATTTCCGCCCGATCAACCGTGGAGCAACGATAATGGCCGATTTGGAGACTCTTGACGATGCCGTGGCGGCGGCTGCGTTCCGGCGGCTGGTGTGGCACCTGCGCCACCGCGACGACGCGCAAAATATTGATTTGATGGGGCTTGCCGGTTTCTGTCGCAATTGCCTGTCGGACTGGGTCGAGGAAGCCGACGGTACGCTGACCAAAGATGCCGCGCGCGCAATTATTTACGGCATGCCCTATGCGCAGTGGAAAGCCGAGCATCAGAGCGAGGCGACGCCCGAACAGCTCGAGCGCATGCGGCAAAGCGTCGCGAAGAATGCGTGACGGCAGACGCGCGCTGTCCTAAAGCGCGCGCCTTTCAGTGATTCACATTCAGGGAACAACGCCGTGAGCGACATCATCGCCGCCGACCAACTCCGCCTGCTGATCGAGCGCATCGAGCGCCTCGAAGAGGAAAAGAAGGGCATCGCCGACGACATTAAGGACGTGTACGGCGAAGCCAAATCGACCGGCTTCGACGTCAAGACGATCCGCACCATCGTCCGCCTGCGCAAGATGGAAAAGCATCACCGCGACGAGGCCGAGGCGCTGCTCGAGACGTACAAGCAGGCGCTCGGGCTCGACTGAGGCACCACCAACATTGAGCGGGGACCACAAACGCCTTAAGGGGTCCCCGCAAAGTACCACTTTGCGGGGTAAGCATGGCAGGCCATTCCAAATATAAGAACATCATGTACCGCAAGGGCGCGCAGGATAAGAAGCGCTCGGGCATGTTTTCCAAGCTCAGCCGCGAAATCACCGTCGCCGCCAAGATGGGCTTGCCCGATCCGGACATGAACCCGCGCCTGCGCATGGCGATCAACGCCGCCAAGGCGCAATCGATGCCCAAGGACAATATCCAGCGCGCGATCGACAAGGCGTCGAAGGGCGATACCGAGAATTACGAGGAAATCCGCTACGAAGGCTTCGGCCCCGGCGGCGTTTCGCTCATCATCGAGGCGCTGACCGACAATCGCAACCGCACCGCCACCAACGTGCGCACCGGCATGGCCAAGAATGGCGGCAATCTCGGCGCATCGGGCTCGGTCAGTCATGCGTTCGACCGGATGGGCCTGATCTCCTATCCGGCGTCGGCAGGCGATGCCGAAAAGGTGTTCGAAGCGGCACTCGAAGCCGGTGCCGAGGACGTGCAGTCGAGCGAGGAGGGCCATGAGATCTGGACCTCGAACGAATCGCTGCACGAAGTCGTGACGGCGCTCACCCCCGTGCTGGGCGAACCCGAAGGTGCCAAGCTCGCCTGGCGGCCGCAGACGATGGTCGAAGTCAGCGAGGAGGATGCCGCGACGCTGTTCAAGCTGATCGACGTGCTCGACGACGATGACGACGTGCAGACCGTGTGGGGCAATTACGAAGTGTCCGACGCGATCCTCGAGAAACTGGGATGACCTTCAACTCCCTCTCCCTTCGGGAGAGGGAAGGGGCCCGCTTGGCGAAGCCAAGGGGGAAGGGTGAGGGCGACGTCGCACACCCGGTCACCCTCACCCTTCCGTCGCTCCGCTCCTCCTTCCCTCTCCCGAGGGGGAGAGGGAATTTTATGCTGATCTTCGACAGTCGCCCGATCTGTTCACGCAAAGCCGCGAAGCCGCGAAGCGGGATCCGGTTCGCGCGGAGCCGCGGAGGCGCGGAGACGGTGCGCCCCGTATCGACCGACACACTCCCTACGTCATGCCGGGCTCGTCCCGGCATCCACCGTGCCGAGCATCCTGCGGCCGATGGTCTCGAACATCGGTGGACCCCGGGACAAGCCCGGGGTGACGCCGCGCCCGCCGTCCGTGCACCTTGTCTCCCTTCTCCTCCGCGTCTCCGCGTCTCCGCGCGAACTCCCTGCTTCGCGCCTTCGCGCCTTCGCGTGGACCAAAAAAAATGCTGATCCTCGGCCTCGACCCTGGTCTCGGCATCACCGGCTGGGGCCTGATCCGCGCCGAGGGCAACCGGCTGAGCCATGTCGCCAATGGCAAGCTCAAGACCGACACCGCCGCCTCGCTCCCCCGCCGCCTCGCCCATCTCGATGCGATGTTGAGCGCATTGCTGATCGATCACGCGCCCGATGCGTGCGCGGTCGAGGAAGTGTTCGTCAACGCCAACCCGCAATCGACGCTGAAGCTCGGCCAGGCGCGCGGCGTGGTGCTGTGCGCGGGCGCGCGCGCTGGGCTCGATGTCGGCGAATATGCCACGCGCTTGATCAAGAAGGCGGTGGTCGGCGTCGGGGGTGCTGAAAAGGTGCAGGTGCATGCCATGGTCAGCCGCTTGCTGCCCGGCGTGAAGATCGACGGACCCGACGCCGCCGATGCGCTGGCGGTGGCGATCTGCCACGCGCATCATTTGGCGAGCGCGCGGCGCATCCCCTGATTTTGCTTTCCTCGGGCGGCGCGTTCCTGTTACGTACCGGGGATGATCGCCCATCTCAAAGGCCGCCTCGACGCGACGGGACTCGACCATGCCGTGGTCGATGTCGGTGGCGTAGGCTATCTGGTTGGCGCATCGTCGCGGACACTCGCCGCGATCGGCCCGGTCGGCGAGGCGGTGATGCTCCACACCGAGATGCTGGTCGCCGAGGATTTCATCCGCCTGGTCGGCTTCGCGACCGCGTCGGAGCGCGACTGGTTCCGCTTGCTCACCGGCGTGCAGGGCGTGGGTGCGCGCGTCGCGCTGGCGATCCTGTCGGCGCTCGAACCCGCCGATCTTTCGCGCGCGATTGCCGCGCAGGACAAGGCGATGGTCGCTCGCGCCAATGGCGTTGGCCCCAAGCTCGCCGAACGCATCGTGCGCGAATTGAAGGACAAGATTGGCGGCGTCGCCATCGGCGGCGCGGGCGTGACGGTGGCCCCGGTCGGCGCGGGCGCGGATGCAGTGTCGGCGCTGCTCAACCTCGGCTTCCGCCCGGCCGAAGCCAGCGGCGCGGTCGCCGCGGCGGAGGAGGAACTGGGCGGCGGTGCGACGCTCGACGCGCTGGTGCGCCTCGCGCTCAGGAAGGCGGCGAAGTGACCCCCCGCCGATGCGGGCGGCTACACGATCGCCGTCGGCAATACTTCGCCCGCAAAATGCGCATCGAGATTCGCCAGCACCAGCGCCTCCATCGCCGCGCGCGCCTCGATCGTGGCGCTGCCCTGATGCGGGGCGAGCACCACGTGCGGCATCGCTTTCAAGGCGTCCGGCACCCGCGGTTCGTCGGCGAACACGTCGAGACCTGCGCCCGCGATCACGCCCTGCTCCAGCGCGGCGATGAGCGCGGCTTCGTCCACCAGACTGCCGCGCGCAATATTGATCAAAACGCCACCGCGCCCAAGCCGTTCGAGCACCGCCGCATCGACACTGCGCTCCGTCTCGGCCCCGCCCGGCGCGGCGAGGATCAGCACGTCGCTCGCTTGCGCCAGCGCGGCGATGTCGGGCACGAAGCGCCACGGCAGCTCGGGCTTGGCGTGGCGCGCGGTATAGAGGATTTCGCCCCCGAACGACGCGGCCCGCCGCGCGATCGCCTGGCCGATCTTGCCCAGCCCGAAGATGCCGATCGTGCGCCCGCTCGCCCGCCTGCCGAGCGGCACGCCCCAGCCGCCACGCCGCACCACCGCATCGTTGGCGGCCACCCGGCGCTCGACCGCCAGCCACAGGGCGATGGCGAGGTCGGCGACATCCTCGGTCAGCACGTCGGGCGTGGTGGTCACGCGCACGCCGCGCGCCTTGGCTGCCGCCAGATCGATGCGATCATGCCCGACACCGTGGATCGCGACGATTTCGAGCGCGGGCAGCCGGTCGAGCAGGGCCGCATCGAGCCGTGTCATCCCGCCACCGACGATCGCGCGCGTGCTCGGCGGTGGGGCATGGCGGTGCAGGGTGAAGCGCTCTTCCAGGGCTGCGATCAGGCTGGGCGCAAGCGACGAGGCGACGAACAGCTCGGGCAGGACAGTCATGCCGGTATCCTAGCGCCTGTGCCTTGCCGCGCCCAGCCCCGGCACGCTATCGCCGCGTCATGACCGACGATCGCCTCCTCACCCCCGCCCGCACCGCCGAGGACGTCGACGCCGCGCTGCGTCCGAAGTCGCTCGACGATTTCGTCGGGCAGAAGGCTGCGCGCGAGAATCTGCGGATCTTCATTACGGCTGCGCGGGCGCGGGGCGATGCGCTCGACCATGTGCTGTTCTTCGGGCCCCCCGGCCTTGGCAAGACGACGCTGGCGCAGATCGTCGCGCGCGAAATGGGCGTTGGCTTCCGCGCCACCTCGGGGCCGGTGATCGCCAAATCGGGTGATCTCGCCGCCCTGCTCACCAATCTCGAAGATGGCGACGTGCTCTTCATCGACGAGATCCACCGGCTGCAACCGGCGGTCGAGGAAGTGCTGTATCCCGCAATGGAGGACCGCGCGCTCGATCTGATGATCGGCGAGGGGCCAAGCGCGCGCAGCGTGCGGATCGATTTGCCGCGCTTCACGCTGATCGGCGCAACCACGCGGCAGGGTTTGCTGACGACCCCCTTGCGCGATCGCTTCGGCATTCCGGTGCGGCTGTCTTTCTATACGGTCGAGGAATTGACCAGCGTGGTCACGCGCGCGGCGGGGCTGCTCGGCCTCGCCATCTCGCCCGATGGCGCGACCGAGGTGGCGCGGCGTTCGCGCGGCACGCCGCGCATCGCCGGGCGGTTGCTGCGGCGGGTGCGCGATTTCGCGCATGCGGCAGGGCACGATCTGGTCGATGCGCGCGCCGCAGATGCCGCGCTCAATCGGTTGGAAGTCGACCGGCTCGGGCTCGACGCGATGGATCGGCGCTATCTGATGATGATCGCCGACATTTATCGCGGTGGCCCGGTCGGCGTGGAGACGCTTGCGGCGGGCTTAAGCGAACCGCGCGACACGGTCGAGGAAGTGATCGAGCCGTATCTCATCCAGCTCGGCCTGATCGCGCGCACCGCGCGCGGGCGTTGCCTCAATGCGGGCGGGTGGAAGCATCTTGGCCTGACCCCGCCCGAAGGCGCGCAGGAAAGCTTGTTCGACGTGTAAAACTCCCCTCCCGCAAGCGGGAAGGGAATAAGAAAGAGCCCCCCAAACAAATCTTGTGCGTCGCACGATAGCCAAGCCCTGCACCAATCTGTTAGCCGGGTACCATGCCAAGCGCCGCCGCCTCCGCCCGCGAAATCCTCCGTCGTCTGCATGACGTGATGGCCTCGCGCACGCCTGCGCAGGCCAAGCTCAATGCGGTGGTCAACATCGTTGGCGAGGCGATGGCGAGCGAGGTCTGCTCGATCTATCTGCTGCGCGAGGGCGTACTCGAACTTTACGCCACGCGCGGGCTGGCGCAGGAGGCGGTGCACGTCACCAAGCTGGCCTTGGGCGAAGGTCTGGTCGGCACGATCGCGCAGACGGTCGAAATGCTCAACCTCGACGAAGCGGCGAGCCATCCCGACTTCGTCCACAATCCCGAAACCGGCGAGGAAAAGTTCCGCAGCTTTGCAGGCGTGCCGATCATCCGGCGTGAACGCGCAGTCGGCGTGCTGTCGGTCCAGCATGTCGATCCGCGCAAATATGACGAGGTCGAGATCGAGGCCTTGCAGACCGTGGCGATGGTGCTGAGCGAACTCATCGCCAATGCCGAACTGGTCGATGCCAGCGGTGCCGCGACGATGCGCCCGCAATCGACCGCCGCAATGCGCATTGCCGGGCTGAAGCTCGTCGATGGCATGGCGAGCGGCTATGCCGTGTTCCACCAGCCGCGCGTCCATGTCGAACATATCGTCGCCGAGGATACCGAGGCCGAGCGCCACCGCGTCTATGCCGCGTTCGACAAGATGCGCGAGCAGATCGAGCGGATCGCCGCACAAGCCGAATTCGGCGTCGGCGGCGAGCATGAAGAGGTGCTCGAGACCTATAAGATGTTCGCCTATGACGAAGGCTGGGCGCGGCGCATCAACGAAGCGATCGATTCCGGGCTGACCGCAGAAGCGGCCATCGAGCGCGTGCAGCAACGCACGCGGATGCGGATGCGCCAGATCGACGATCCGTTGCTGGCCGATCGGATGCACGATCTTGAGGATCTGTCGAACCGGCTGTTGCGGATCGTGTCGGGCCAGATGGGCACCGCCGCGCAAATGGGCTTGCGGCAGGATACGATTCTGATCGCGCGCAACTTGGGGCCCGCCGAATTGCTCGAATATGATCGGCGGCGGCTGAAGGGCGTGCTGCTCGAAGAAGGGTCGCTCACCGCGCACGTCACCATTGTCGCGCGGGCAATGGGGGTACCGGTGCTTGGCCGCGTGCGCGACGTGCGGCGTTTGGTGGGCGAGGGCGATTTGCTGCTGCTCGATGTCACCGCAGGCAACGTCTTTGCGCGGCCATCGGCGGCGATGGAGGAAGCGTTCCAGACCGCGCTGGAATTGCGCCAGAAACGCCGTGCGGTGTTCGCTGCACTGAAGAGCGAGGCCCCGGTCACCAAGGACGGCCACCGGTTGACGGTGATGGTCAATGCCGGGCTGCGCGACGATGTTTCGGCGCTCGATGTGACCGGTGCCGACGGCATCGGCCTGTTCCGCACCGAATTCCAGTTTCTCGTCTCCGCCACCTTGCCCTCGCGCGAGCGCCAGCAGCGTTTGTACCGCGATGTGCTCGACGCAGCGGGCGATCGGCCCGTGGTGTTCCGCACGGTCGACATCGGCGGCGACAAGGCGCTGCCCTATCTCAACAAGGAAGATGCCGACGAAGAAAATCCGGCGATGGGCTGGCGCGCGATCCGGCTCGCACTCGAACGCGGCGGGCTGATGAAGGTGCAGGCGCGCGCGCTGCTGGAGGCGGCGGCCGGGCGCACGCTCAACGTGATGTTCCCGATGGTCAGCGAGCCGTGGGAGTTTGACGAAGCGCGTGCACTGTTCGAAGCGCAGCGCGACTGGCTGGGCGCGCGCGGCAAGAAGCTGCCGACCGACATCCGCTATGGCGCGATGCTTGAAGTGCCGGCGCTTGCCGAGCAGCTTGACGTGCTGCTGCCCAATATTGCCTTCCTGTCGGTCGGCACCAATGACCTGACGCAATTTCTCTTCGCCGCCGATCGCGCCAATCCCAAGCTCGCCGAACGTTATGACTGGTTGAGCGCCGCGATCTTGCGCTTTCTGCTCAAGCTGGTCGAACCGACGCGGGCGGCGGGCGTGCAGTTGACGGTGTGCGGCGAAATGGGCGGGCGTCCGTTGGAAGCGATGGCGCTGATCGGGCTCGGCATCGATCGTCTGTCGATCACGCCGGCGGCGGTCGGGCCGATCAAGGCGATGGTGCGCTCGCTCGATCGGGCGGCATTGACGGCGCATATGGCAGCGCTGCTCAAGGCACCTCCGCGCGATATGCGCGGCGCGCTTTCGGCTTGGGCGACCGAAAACGGCGTTGAACTGGCGTGATCGGGCGATGGAGGATGCGACAGGCCGTTGACTTGTCTGCCCCCCTTTGTGAGACACGATCGCAGGGCAGGACAAAGATTGGGCCGCACCCATCCTGCCGGAGAGACGCATGACCGATCCGTTACCGTCCGAAGAGGCAACGCTGTTCCCCAAGACTGCCGGGGAAAAGCTGCGCGAGGCGCGTGAGGCGCAGGGCTTGTCCCTCGCCGAGATCGCTGCGCGGACTCGCGTACCGGTGCGCCAGCTCGAAGCGATCGAACTCGGCAATTACGCGACCTTGCCGTCGATCACCTATTCGGTGGGTTTCGCCAAAGCCTATGCCCGTGCGGTCGGGATCGACGAAGTCGCGATCGCGCGCGAGGTGCGCGGTGCCAGCGATCAGCCCAATGCGGTCCGGCGAACCGAATATGAGGCCTATCAGATCGACGAGCCGTCGCGCGTGCCGACGCGCGGTCTGGCGATGGTGACGCTGCTGGTGGCGATCATACTGCTGGTTGGGGTCGGGGTGTTTTACGGGACCAACCTGTTTCGCGGCGAGGAGAGCGTGGCCACGACGCCCGCTGCCGAGCCAACCGCACCGGTCGCGGACGCGCCGACGGCTGCACCCACGCCTGCCGCGCCGACGGGTGCCGTGGTGTTGACCGCGACCGACGAGGTGTGGCTGAAAGTCTATGACAAGGCCGGAAAGACCTTGTTCATCGGCACAATGAAGGCCGGGGACACCTATGCGGTGCCCGGCGATGCTGTCGGCCCGATGATCAATGTCGGGCGTCCCGACAAATTGCAGGTGACGGTGGGCGGAACGCAGGTCGCGCCGCTTGGTGACGGCAAGGTTGCGATCAAGGACGTGCCGATCGACGCGGCGACGCTCGGGGCACGCGGGGCAGCACAGCCTAATCCGGCCGTTGCCGCACCCCCGACGCCCGCCGCCCCGACGCGTGCGGCATCGCGGAGCACGGCAAGCCCCGCCGCGCATCGCGATCGTGCGGGTTCGGCCTCGGTCGAACCGCCGCTCAACATCGCCGCTCCCGTCGCCCCGGAGCCGACCGGGCCCACGCCGGGCGCGACGCCGAAACCATGATCGTCTGCGCAATGGCGAGGTTCGTTGCGCGATTTCTATTTACACCGGGGGGTGTCGAATGCGCACTTATCTGATCTCTGCACTGGTCGTGGCTGGAACTGCCCTGGCCCCCCAGCCAGCATTTGCCCAGCGCACGACCGGCGCTGCAATTGAGGGGCGGGTGGACCGGCTCGAAGGCGAGATGCGCGCGGTGCAGCGCAAGGTGTTTCCGGGCGGAAGCGGGCAATATGTCCAGCCCGAGAACCAGCCGACCAACCCGGACACGATCCTGTCGGGCTCGCCCACCAGCCCGGTCGCGGACCTGACCGCGCGCGTCGATTCGCTGGAAACGCAGTTGCGCGGCATGACCGCGCAAATCGAAACCAATCAGCATCGCCTGCAACTGGTCGAGGGGCGATTGAAGACGCTCGAAGCGAATGCAGCGGCTGCGGCAGCGGCGGCCGCAGCCGCAGCAGAGCCCGCACCGATCCAGTCGCCCGGTGCCGATGATCGCCCCACTCCGGTACGCCCCGTAGCGGACCGGCCCTCCGACAAGCCGACGGCGGCCAAGCCGGCCCCGACCAAGGGCGGCGTGACCCCGCCGCCGGTCGTGCGCACGGTTGTTGCGAAGGACCCCGAACGTGGGGCGAAGCTCGCCGCGATCGATCGGCCGGACACTGGGGACGCTGCCGAAGACACCTATCTCTACGGCTATCGGCTGTGGGCGGCGAAGCTCTACCCCGAGGCCGAGGCGCAGTTCACCATCGTCACCACCAAATTCCCGACCCACAAGCGCGCGAGCTATGCGCAGAATCTGCTGGGCCGGTCGTATCTGGAAGATGGCAAGCCGTCGCTTGCCAGCCTTGCCTTTTACGACAATTACAAGAAATGGCCCGATGGCGACCGCGCGCCCGAAAGCCTTTATTATCTGGCCCAGGCACTGGTGAAACTCGACAAGCCCGCCGCCCAAGTGTGCAAGGTCTATACCGAGCTTACGCGGACCTACGGTGCCAAGGTCGATGCCGACCCAAAGATGAAGGCAGGCGTCGCCAAGGGCCGCGCCGCCGCCAATTGTTCGTGAGATGAGCGCGCTCGACCGTGCGGCGGTCGAGCGGTTCGGCGGTGATCTTGCGCATGTGCTGGGGGGTGCCGTCCCGCCCGATGCGCCGATCGCGCTGGCGGTGTCGGGCGGGCCCGACAGCATGGCGATGCTCGCGCTCGCGGCTGCGGCGTTTCCGGGGCAAGTTCACGCGGCCACGGTCGATCACCGCTTGCGCGCCGCCGCTGCCGCCGAGGCGCGGATGGTCGCCGCCTGGTGTGCCAACGCCGGGGTGCCACACACCACACTCGTGGTGGCAGAGCCGATTGGACCCGGGTCGGTGCAGGCGCGCGCCCGGGCTGTACGTTATGAGCTGCTGCTGCGCTGGGCGGCCGAGATCGGCGCGAGCTGCCTTGCTACCGCGCATCATGCCGACGATCAGGCCGAAACCTTCCTGATGCGCGCCGCACGCGGGTCGGGTGTGGCAGGGCTGGCGGGCATCCGCGCACGACAGCGGCGCGAAGTGGTTGCTCCCGGCCGATGCGGCGGGGTCGATTTGGTCCGCCCGCTCCTCGGATGGCGCGTGGCGGAATTGCGGGCTTTGGTGGTCGCAGCGGCGATGCCCTTCGTCGATGACCCCAGCAATGCAGATCCGCATTATGACCGCACGCGTTTTCGCGCGCTGCTCCGCGACACGCCATGGCTTGATCCTGCGCAGCTTGCACGGTCGGCTGGCTACGTCGCCGAGGCCGATGCGACGCTGCGCGAGATCGAGGCGTGGCTGTGGACGACGCGAAAGGTCACGCCCGAAGGGGTTGACGATCCAGACTTGCAAAGCTGGCTCGACCTGACCGATCTTCCGCGCGAGGTGCAACGCCGGATGTGCCGCTCCGCAATCCATTCGGTGCGCGCGGTGAACGGCATTGTCCGCCCGTCCTTCGACGACTCGACCAATATCGAACCGCTGCTAGACGCACTTGCGGCGGGCAAGACCGCGACCCAGGCCGGAATCATGGTGTCGGTGCGGGGAAAAGTGTGGCGTTTCGCCCCGCAACCGCCGCGTCGCTCACTCTGATCGGCGAATTTGCTTGGCGCATTCCATTGCCATTAATCCTCATGCGCCTATCTTGAGAGATCGAGAAAGGTACGTTTCCGCATGAACGACAACGACAAGCAGCCCGGCTCCAACACTGGCGGGCCCAACCCGTGGATGAAGTCGCTGCTCATCTGGGTTGGCATCCTCGTCGCGCTGGCGTTGTTCGTCACGCTGATCGGCAATCGCGAGCCTGGCCCCGCAGCGGCGCAGATCCCCTATTCGGCGTTCCTCGACAAGGTCGAGAGCGGTGCGGTCCATGACGTCAATATCGCGGGCGAGGTTGTTACCGGAACGTACAACGACACCACCAAATTCCGCACCTTCGCGCCGCAGGACCCGCGCCTGACCGATCGCCTGCGCGAAAAGGGCGTCGTGATCAGCGCCAAGCCCGAAGAGGGCGCGCCGATCTGGCAGATCCTGCTGGTCAATTCGCTGCCGTTCTTCCTGTTCCTCGGCCTTGGCTATTTCGTGCTGCGCCAGATGCAGAAGAACACCGGCTCGGGCGCGATGGGCTTCGGCAAGAGCCGCGCCAAGATGCTGACCCAGAAGGAAGGCCGCGTGACCTTCGATGATGTCGCCGGTATCGACGAAGCGCGCGAGGAGTTGCAGGAGATTGTCGAGTTCCTCAAGGACCCGACCAAGTTTGCCCGCCTCGGCGGCAAGATTCCTAAGGGCGCGTTGCTGGTCGGCTCGCCGGGCACCGGCAAGACGCTGCTCGCCCGCGCGATTGCGGGTGAGGCGGGCGTGCCGTTCTTCACCATTTCGGGGTCCGATTTCGTCGAGATGTTCGTCGGCGTCGGTGCCAGCCGCGTGCGCGACATGTTCGAACAGGCCAAGAAGTCGGCCCCCTGCATCGTCTTCATCGACGAAATCGACGCGGTCGGCCGCCATCGTGGTGCCGGCCTCGGCAATGGCAATGACGAACGCGAACAGACGCTCAACCAGTTGCTGGTCGAGATGGACGGGTTCGAGGCGAATGAAGGCATCATCATCATCGCCGCCACCAACCGGCCGGATGTGCTCGATCCAGCCTTGCTGCGTCCGGGCCGGTTCGATCGCCAGGTCGTCGTGCCCCGGCCCGACATTGAAGGCCGCGTAAAGATCCTCGAAGTGCATATGAAGAAGGTGCCGCTGGCACCCGACGTCGATGCGCGCGTCATCGCCCGCGGTACGCCCGGCTTCTCGGGTGCCGATCTCGCCAATCTCGTCAACGAAGCTGCTCTGCTGGCTGCGCGGAAAGGCAAGCGGCTGGTCGCGATGAGCGAGTTCGAAGAAGCCAAGGACAAGGTCATGATGGGGGCCGAACGGCGCTCGATGGTGATGACCGACGAAGAAAAGCGCATGACCGCCTATCATGAGGCCGGCCATGCGATCGTCTCGATCCACGAAGCAGCGTCCGACCCGATCCACAAGGCCACGATCATCCCGCGCGGTCGCGCATTGGGCATGGTGATGCGCCTGCCGGAACGCGATTCGTACAGCTATCACCGCGACAAGATGTACGCCAACCTCGCCGTTTCGATGGGCGGGCGCGTCGCCGAGGAAGTGATCTTCGGTTATGACAAGGTGTCGTCGGGTGCTTCGTCGGACATTCAATATGCCACCGGCCTGGCGCGCGACATGGTCACCAAATGGGGCATGTCCGACAAGGTTGGCCCGGTCGAATATGCCCAGCCCGAAGGCGAATCCTTCCTTGGCTATTCGAATTCGCAGCCGGTGCGCATGTCCAACCAGACCGCGCAATTGATCGACGACGAGATCAAGGCGATCGTCCAGGGCGGTCTCGACCGTGCCAAGCATCTGCTGACCGAGCATATCGACCAGCTTCACCTGCTGGCAGGGGCCTTGCTCGAATATGAGACGCTGTCGGGCGATGAGATCCTGAAGCTCGTCGCCGAGGGCAGCATCAGTCGCGACGACGGCCCCAAATCGCCATCGGTGCCGGGGGCTGGCACGTCTATCCCCAAGACGCGGAAGCCCAAGGGCGGCAGCGGCTTCGGCAATCCGGCACCTGCCGGAGCCTGATGCCAGGCACCAAGAGGCAAGAAAAGGCTGCGTCCGAAGCATCGGGCGCGGCCTTTTTTATGGGATAAGCCGCAGCCGAAATCCGCTGCCGCCAAGCGGCTATTCCATCAGCCCCATAACGAGCAGCATCGCGGCAAAGGCGAGCAACGCGACCCAGGCAAAGATCAGAAGGGCGACAGTGCGCCACAGCGCCGACCGCTTGCGCAGCCCATAAGCGCCGCGCAATTGTGCGAACATGTGGACGGGGGGAATGATCAGCGCCGCCCGCTCGATCAGCCACGACGATACGCCTGCGGTCGATAGCAGCGTCAGCGTCACCACCAGCATCATCATGAAGGCGATCGAATAGGTCACGAAGATCGCATGGTCGTACATCTGGAAGCGTCGCCGCCACAGAAACAGCAACGCCACGAACGGCGTTGAGATCGGGATCAGCGCCCAGCTATATTTGTACGCGCTCGACTGCAGTTTGTAGAGTACCAGTCCCGGGTTCTCCCTCGCCTTGGCCAGCCCCTTGTCGAGCGCGTGCCAACTGGTGTGAACGTCGTCGAAGCTAAGCGGGATGTCCTGCATTGCCTTGCCCGACATCACATTGCGCGCTGCGGTGAGCGAGGTCATATCGTCCTTCAACTCAGCGATTTTTTCCGCGGCACCGGGCGCATTGGGCGTTGCTTGCAGCTCGGCGAGCCGCGCCGTGTTCTTGGCGATATTGGCATCGATGTTCTGCACCGCCCTGGTGCGCGCCTCGGGCGGCATGCCGATGCCGAGTTCCCCCGCGATCGCGTGGATCGTCGCGAACATCAGGAACACCGAAAACAGGAACAACGCCAGCGGCGAGACGAAGCGTGCGCGCTCACCCGCGATATAGCGTCGCGTCAGTGCACCGGGGTGGAATGCCAGCATCGGCAAGGTGCGCCAGATCTTGCCTTCAAAGTGGAACACGCCGTGCAGCAGATCATGGCCGATCGAGTGCAGTGAACGGTGGACATGCCCGGCCTGGCCGCAGGCATGGCAAAAGTCGCCGTGCAGCGACGTTCCGCAATTCAGGCAAAGCCCATGCTCATGTGCGCGATGGACGATTTCGCCAGCATGCGGTTCGGCCACACGGCCGACCAGCATGCCCGTTGCGATATCGCCCGCTGCCCCGATTTCCCCCGACATGCGCGGAGCATAGCAGCGGCTTTTGCGAATGCGATAGCTTTTGCGGGGGCGGCCTTGCTCGTGATAGCGACGGTTTCATGAACGATGCCACGATTCTGCTCGCCGACATGACCAACCGCGCTCGCGCCGCTGCCCGCACGCTGGCGACGCTGCCGACAGCGACCAAGGCGGCTGCGTTGCGTGCGGCCGCGCAGGCGCTGCGCGATGCCGCGCCGCAGATCCTGTCCGCCAACGCCACCGATATGGCCAAGGCGACGGAAGCCGGTCTGTCGAACGCGATGCTCGACCGGTTGAAGCTCGATAGCGGGCGCGTGGCGGCGATGGCGGACGGCGTTGCCGCCGTTGCGGGACTGGCAGATCCGGTCGGCGCGATCATCGACGAGAGCGAGCGCCCCAACGGCCTGCGCCTGCGCCGCGTCCGCGTGCCGATCGGCGTGATCGGCATTATCTATGAAAGCCGCCCCAATGTGACCGCCGATGCCGCCGCGCTCGCGGTGATGGCGGGCAATGCTGTGATTCTGCGCGGGGGCTCGGAGGCGATCGAGAGCAACCGCGCGATCCACGCCGCGCTCGTGTCGGGCCTGGTGGCCGAAGGCATCCCCGCCGATGCCGCGCAACTGGTGCCCACCACCGACCGGGCCGCCGTCGGCGCGATGCTGGCGGCCGACGGATCGGCGGGCGCAGGCGCGATCGACCTGATCGTACCGCGCGGCGGCAAGGGGCTGGTAGCGCGCGTCCAAGCCGAGGCGCGTGTGCCCGTGCTCGCGCATCTCGACGGCATCAACCACATCTATGTCGATGCCTCGGCCGATCCGGCGATGGCCCGGTCGATCGTGGTCGATGCCAAGATGCGGCGCACCGGCGTGTGCGGTGCGATGGAGACGTTGCTGATCGATCGCGCTTATCCCGATCCGGTGGGGCTGGTCTCCGCTTTGCGCGATGCTGGCTGCGAGGTGCGCGGCGGCCCCGGCCTGCGCGCGCTGGTGCCCGATCTGGTGTCCGCGACCGATGCCGACTGGGACACCGAATATCTCGAGGCGATTGCCTCGGCGGGGCTGGTCGACGGCCTCGACGGTGCATTGCGTTTCATCGCGCGCCACAGCTCGCACCACACCGACGCGATCGTCGCGAATGACGAACGCGTCGCGACGCGCTTCCTCGCCGAAGTCGACAGTGCGATCGTGCTGTGGAACGCCTCGACGCAATTTGCCGATGGCGGCGAATTCGGGCTCGGTGCCGAAATCGGCATCGCCACCGGGCGCTTGCACGCGCGCGGCCCAGTGGCGCTCGAGGGCCTGACGACCTACAAATGGGTCGGCTATGGCACCGGGCAGGTGCGCGGTTGAAGACGGCGACACGGACGCGCATCGGCATTCTCGGCGGTTCGTTCAATCCAGCGCATGCGGGGCACCGCGCGATCAGCCTGGCGGCGCTGGAGGCGCTCGCGCTTGATGAAGTGTGGTGGCTGGTGTCGCCCGGCAATCCGTTGAAGGAGAAGAGCGGGGACATGGCACCGTTCGCGGCGCGCTTCGCCTCGGCGGCGCGCGTGGCGCGGCATGCGCCGATCCGGGTGAGTGCGATCGAGCAGCGTCTCGGCACCCGCTACACCGTCGATACGGTCACCAAATTGCGGCGACTCTTCCCCAAGAAGCAGTTCATCTGGCTGATGGGATCGGACAATCTCGTGCAGTTCGACCAGTGGAAAGGGTGGCGCCGGATCGCGCGTGAGGTTCCGATTGCGGTTATCGCGCGTCCGGGGTATGAACATGCTGCTCTCGCGGCTCCCGCGATGGGCTGGTTGCGGCGCGCACGTCGGCCCGCACACCAGGCGAAGAACTGGACGCAGTGGAGATTGCCGGCACTCGTGCTGTTGCGCTTCCGCCCCGACCCGCACTCCGCGACGCAGCTTCGTGCTGCCGACCCCGCCTGGCAGCGGCATTTCCTGCCAGATGAACCGTCCCCACCTTCTGCATAGGAATCGTCTTGGCCTCATCTTCTCCTGTTTATCGCGCGTCCGAACCCGATGAGGTCGAGGCGCTGCATCGGCTCGTGCTCGCGTCGCTCGACGACGATCAGGCGGTCGACACCATCTCGATCCCGCTCGCGGGCAAATCGAGCATCGCGGATTACATGGTCATCGCCAGTGGGCGTTCGACCCGCCAGGTCGCGTCGATGGCGCAGAAGCTCGCCGAAAAGATCAAGGGCGAGCTTGGCCGCCAGACCCGCATCGAAGGTCTGCCGACCGCGGATTGGGTGCTGCTCGATGCCGGGGACGTGATCGTGCATCTGTTCCGTCCCGAAGTGCGCACCTTCTACAATCTGGAACGGATGTGGGCGTTTGGCGATGCGCCGACGCCGCCGGTCGCCCCGGCGATTGCGGATTGATCGCACGATCTTCTGCCTCCCCGGCGAAGGCCGGGGCCCAGTCGTGAGCGGTGAGATGGTGCGCGCAGCGCTTACGAGCAGCGGTCTCTGCGATTGGGCCCCGGCCTTCGCCGGGGCAGGCGTGGGCTAAGACCTCTCGCAACGGAGTCAACAATGCTGCTCCACATCGTTGCCCGTGGTCGGATCGGGCGCGGGCCGGAGGCCGAATTGGTCGAGCGCTATGTCAAGCGGCTGGCCTGGCCGTTCAAGATGACCGAATTGCCCGATACCGGCGGCAAGATGCCTGCGGTCGAGCCGGGCACGCGCGTGGTGATGCTCGACGAGACCGGGCAGGTGCTGCCCTCGCGCGATCTTGCGGCGACGTTGGAGAAGTGGCGCGATGGCGGCGTGCGTGAGGCGCGCTTTCTGATCGGGGCGGCGGATGGCTTTGACGATGCGCAGCGCGCCGAGGCCGATGTGTTGCTGAGCTTCGGGCGGGCGACCTGGCCGCACTTGTTGGCGCGCGCGATGCTGGCGGAGCAATTGTACCGCGCGACCAGCATTCTCGCCAACCATCCCTATCACCGCGAGGGGTAAGATGCGCGGGCGGGGCTTTTTGATCGGGGCGCTGGCGCTGGCGGGTGCAAGTGTAGCACCGGCGCAGGATACCGCCGACCAGCGTCAGCGACTGGCCGAGGCCAAGGCGCAATCGGCTGCCGCTGCCGCGCGTTCGGCCGGGCTGGAACGCGCCGCCGCCATCGAACGCGACCAGGCCGCGCAGGCGCGCGCGCAGGAGGCGGCCGTCGCCGCGCGGATTCAACAGGCCGAGGCCGACATCGCCGCCGGTCAAGCGCGGATCGCGATCATTGACCGGTTGCTGGCCGATCAGCGCGCGCGGCTCGCCGCGAAGCAAGCGCCGGTCGCGCGCCTGATGGCGGCGCTGCAATCGCTCGCGCGGCGTCCCGCGGTGATCAGCATGGTCCAGCCCGGTTCGGTCGACGATCTGGTTCACGTCCGCGCGGTGCTGTCGAGCACGCTGCCGGTCATCCGCGCGCGCACCGCCGATGTCCGCGCCGATCTTGCGCACACGCGGGCGCTGCAGGAACAGGCTGCGCTGGCGACGCGCGCGCTGGCCGAAAGTCGCACACGGCTGGAGGCGCAGCGGCTGGCGCTGACGCGGTTGGAGGCGGAACACCGCTTGCGCTCGCGCACGTTGGGGCGCGATGCGCTGTTCGAATCCGACCGGGCCATCGCGCTCGGCGAAAAGGCCCGCGACATCGTCGATCTGATGGATACGATCGGCAATCAGGCGGCGACGCGGGAGAGCCTGGAATCGCTCCCGGGACCGTTGCCGCGTCCGCCGCGGCCGGGGGAAGTCGCGGCACCGGTCGACCAGGGGCACTGGTCGTCCGCCGCCCCGCCTTATCGTCTGCCGGTCCAGGGCAAAATCGTAACCGGCCTTGGCGAAGTGTCGGCGGCGGGCGTGCGGTCGCGCGGGCTGACGCTTGCGCCACTCGCGGGTGCGCAAGTCGTCGCGCCCGCTGCCGGACGCATCGCCTTTGCCGGGCCGTTTCGGGATTATGGGGCGATCGTCATTATCGATCATGGCGGCGGCTGGACGTCGCTGGTGGCAGGGCTCGGCAGCGTCAGCGTGCGGATCGGCGAAGCCGTCGGGCAGGGCGCGCCGATCGGTCAGGCCCAGCGTGGCGAGGCTCCGCGCGTGACCGTCGAACTGCGGCGGCGCGATCGCGCGGTGGACATGACCGCGCTGATCGGCTGAGTCACGCTGCGTTCAGGGCCACCATGCTTTGCTCTGCGATGAAACCCCGCTACGGTGCGGCGATACCCTCTTGGTCGTACGAGTATCGAAACGATGTCGCGCTTTTCCACCTCGCTGTTTCAGGCCTCCGCAATTGCCGCGGTGCTGGCCATTGTGCCGATCGGCACCAGCGCAATGGCGGCGGTCGACACCGGCACGTACCGCGAAATGTCGGTGTTTCTCGACGTGTTCAACCGGGTGAAGGCGGAATATGTCGACAAGGTCGATGACAAGGTGCTGGTCAAGGGCGCGATCCAGGGAATGCTCGCCGCGCTCGATCCGCACAGCGCATATGAGACCGGGCTCGATTACGACAATCTCAAGATCCAGACGATGGGTAGTTATGGCGGCCTTGGCCTCACCGTCACGATGGAGGATGGCGCGGTCAAGGTGATGTCGCCACAGCCCGATGCGCCGGGCGCGCGCGCCGGGATCAAGTCGGGCGACTATATCACGCATATCGACGGCAAATTGATTTTCGGCGATTCGCTTGATGAATCGATCCAGAAGATGCGCGGCGCGCCGGGCACCAAGGTCGCGCTGACGCTGTTGCGTCCAGGTCGCGACAAGCCGATCCAGGTCACGCTGGTGCGCGAGAAGATCGTGCAGAAGCCGGTCAAATGGAGCGTAAAGGACGGCGTCGGCGTCATCACCATCACCGCCTTTTCGGAACATACCGGGGAGGCGGTTACGGGCGCGATCCGGGGCATCGTCAAGCAACTCGGCCATGATCCGCTCGGTTACATCATCGATTTGCGCGACAATGGCGGCGGCTTGCGCGACGAGTCGATCGCCGTTGCCGACAACTTCCTCAGCAGCGGTGAAATCGTCTCGCAGCGCGGTCGCGACAAGGCCGATATCGAGCCGTTTTACGCCGAATCCTATGTGAAGGGCGATCTGGCGCATGGCGTGCCGATCATCGTGCTGACCAACGCCGGGACCGCGTCCGCGTCGGAAATCGTCGCGGGGGCTCTGCAGGATCACCACCGCGCGCTGGTGATGGGCGAACGCTCGTTCGGTAAGGGGTCGGTGCAGACGGTGATCGATCTTGGCGACAATGCCGCGCTGCGATTGACCACTTCGCGGTATTATACCCCGTCGGGACGATCGGTGCAGGAGGGCGGGATCGAGCCCGATATCGCGGTGCCGCAGCTTTCCGACCCCGATTACAAATCGCGCCCGGTGTTCCGCGAGGATGATTTGCGGCGCCATCTCATCAACGAGGTGAAGGCCAATAACGGGGCTCTGGAGGAGGACGGCAAGGTCGATCCGCGCTTTGCCGCGACGGCGGAAGAGTTGAAGGCCAAGGGGGTCGACGATTTCCAGCTTAGCTACGCGCTGAAAACGCTCGCGCGGCTGTCCTCGACCCAGCAATCCGTGACCGCGGCGAAATAAGCGATGATCCGGGACCGTTTTCGCGCCGCACGTTTGCTCGCGTTGCTGATTCCGCTGGCGTTGCTCGGCGGTGCGCTGGCCTTTCAATATATCGGCAAGCTCTATCCGTGCGAGATGTGCTGGTGGCAGCGGTATCCGCACATCGCGGCGCTTGTGCTGGCGGCGCTGGCGTTTGTCGTGCCGGGACGGGCGGCGCGGACCGCGCTCGTCGGGCTGGCAGCTTTGGCGATTTTGCTGAGCGGCCTGATCGGCGTCTATCATGCCGGGGTCGAATATCATTGGTGGGCGGGCGTTACTGCCTGCACCTCCACCGTATCGGGCCCAATCACGCTCGACAGCATCATGAACGCGCCGATCATCCGCTGCGACGTGGCGCAATGGACGTTGTTCCATATTTCGCTCGCCGGATACAATGCGCTCTTTTCGAGTGCGGGCGCGCTCGCCATCTTCGCGCTGATGCAGAGGAAGGCAGCATGACTCGTTGGAAACCTGGCGACCCGAAGCGTGCAACCGCATCGATGGTACGGGTCGATCAAGCAGGCGAATATGGCGCGACGCGCATCTATGCGGGGCAGCTTGCAGTGCTGGGCGATCGCAGCCCGGCGGCGCGCGCGATTGCCGGCATGGCCAATCAGGAAGAACGCCACCGTGCGTTTTTCGATTCGATGATGGCGCGGCGCAGTGTGCGCCCGACCGTGCTGCAACCGTTTTGGGATGTCGCCGGTTTCGCGCTTGGGGCGGTAACGGCGGCGATGGGTCCTGAAGCCGCGATGGCTTGCACTGCCGCCGTCGAAACCGAGATCGACAAGCATTATGCCGAGCAACTCGATGTGCTAGGTGACAGCGATCCGGAGCTTTCGGCCGCCATCCGCGATTTTCAGGCCGAAGAGGTCGAACATCGCGAAACGGCGCTGGCGGCAGGTGCGGAAAACGCTGTCGGGTATCCGTTGCTCAGCGCGGCCATCCGGCTGGGGTGCAAGGTTGCCATCGCGACCGCGAAACGGATTTGACGGGAGACAGGATCATGGCGAACCTGACGACGAAGACAGCGCTGGCGGCGACATTGCTTACGGGCATTGGCCTGGGCGGTTTGGTGCCCGCGCCGCTCGCGGCGCAGAACGTGCCGGTACCGACGCTGGTGATCTACGGCACGCAAAAGTGCCCGACCGATGCCGATGGCAATGAAATCGTGGTGTGCGTCCGCCGCAAGCCTGGCGAGCAGTTCCGCATTCCCAAGGAATTGCGCGAATTGAAGGTCACGCCGGAAAACGAGAGCTGGGCGGCCAAGTCAGCGGCCAATGATCGGGTTGGTGCGACGGGAATCGGCAGTTGCTCGACGGTAGGTGCCGGCGGATCGACCGGCTGCTTCGCGCAGGCCGGCCAACGCTATAAGCGCGAAAAGCAGGACGCCAAAGCTGACCAGCGCGCCATAGAAGCCTCTTTGCCGTAATGGGTTGAGCGTGCAAGTGCGCGAGATGCGAACGGGGCCGTCGCTGATTGGGAGTTGCTCTGCGCTTCCCTTGGGCCGCTCGCTCGGCCAATGGCTGTTCGCCTGATTACATGAGAGAGCCTGACACGACCGTTCGCGCGCCCCATGCGGCGGCGCTTCTGCTGTTCGCGCTGGTGTGGCTGTCGTGCATATGGTTCGGCTCGTTCGAGCTCAATCCCAACAACGCCACACGCCTGTTTGGCGCACTCGCGCTGGTCGAACGCGGTGAGGCGACGATCGATCGCTATGAGACGCTGACGATCGACAAAGCGCAGTTCGCGACCAAGACGGGCACGCATTACTATATGGACAAGGCCCCCGGCATGACGCTGATGGCGGCACCGGTGGTTTGGGCGGCCGACCATTTGGCGGGAGCGCAGTCCTATGACGAGGTGATCGACATCACCAATCTCCGGCTCGCGAATTTCCTGCGGCTTCGCTTGTGGCTGGCGGTGGCATTCGGCGCGGCGGTGTTGACGGCCTTTGCCACCGTGCTGCTGTTCGATTTCGGCACCGGACTCACTGGCAGCCCAGCCGCCGGGCTGTTTGCGGCGCTGGGCTATGCCTTGGGATCGGTGATATGGGGCTGGTCGACCACGATGTTCGGCCACGCTTCGGTCGCGGCGCTGTTTCTGATCGCGACCTGGGCGATCTGGCGCGGCACATCGGGCGCGAAGGAGCTTGGGCGTTGGCGCTATCCGGTGATGGCCGGGTTGGCGCTTGGCTGGGCGGTTGCGGTGGAATTTCAGGCGGCCTTGGGCGGCATTGCCATCGGGCTATGGGCCTTGTGGCGCAGCCGGGGGGCGGTGTGGCCGATGCGGTGGCGATTGTACGCGCTGGCGGTCGCGGCGGCCGTGGTCGCGGTGCTGCCGATGTTGGCCTATAATCAGTTTGCCTTCGGAACCCCGTTCATGACCGGCTATCGCGGCGTGGTCGGGTTTAGCGGGATGAACCAGGGGCTGTTCGGCCTGACCTATCCAAAACCGGAAGCGCTGCTTGGCATTACCCTGGGACTCCGGCGTGGATTGTTCTGGGTGGCACCCGCGCTCGCAATGGGTGCGGCGGGCGTGATCCTATTGCTGCGCGATCGCGCGACGCGCGACCTTGGCGTGCTGGCGGTCGCGGTGATCGTGATCGTACTCTCGCTCAATGCGTCCTACGCTTATTGGGATGGCGGCGCGTCAACCGGGCCGCGCCATTCGGTGCCAGCGATTCCCTTTCTCGCGCTCGGCCTCGCTCCATTCTGGGTATCGCTGCGCTCGCGCGCGGCCAAGCGCTCGGCGGCGGCACTGCTCGCGCTGTCGATGATCGTCAATCTGGTGATCGCATCGACCGACATCTTCGCGCCCGAAAACATGGCGATGCCGGTGTGGACGCGCAATTTTGTCGGCCTGTTCGCGCACGGCAAGTTCAATACACTGGCCAATGTCTATTGGGGGTGGCAGCCGTGGTTCGGTTTTGCGCTGTATCTCGACGTCGCGCTGCCGACGCTGGCGCTGATCCTGTGGTGGACGCGGCGCGCGGAGCGGGATCGGCAGCGTACGGGGTCAGTATAAGCGGCCGCCATTGGGCACGGGCAGCGTGGGCTGAATCAAGACGACCTCGCCATCCTCGTCGGGAAAGCCCAGCGTCAGCACTTCGGACATCACCGGACCGATCTGGCGCGGTGGAAAATTCACCACCGCGGCCACTTGGCGACCGGGCAATTCCTCCAGCGTGTAGCGTTTGGTAATTTGCGCCGAGGACCGCTTGATCCCGATCTCCGGCCCGAAATCGATCTTCAACCGATAGGCCGGCTTGCGCGCCTCCGGGAAGGGCAAGGCCTCGACGATCGTCCCGACGCGGATGTCGAGCTTCAGGAAATCGTCGAAGGTGGCGCGCTCAGAAATCGACATCGTCATAATGTTTCGGCGGCACGATGCCCTCCATCCGTTCCGACAGCAAGGGACGGAAGCTCGGGCGGCTCTTGAACCCGCGATACCATTTCGCGGTCTGTTCGTGATTCTTCCAGTCGATTCCGCCGAGATAATCGGCGACCGAAATTTGCGCCGCGGCGGCGAGGTCGGCCAGACTCATCGTCGATCCTGCCATCCAATTATGATGGTCGAGCAAATAATCGGTATAATCGAGGTGGCGCACCGCCGCCTTCATCGCGTCGCGCAGGCGGCGCGCATCGGGCGGTTCCTTGGTGACCAGGCGCTTTTCCATGCGTTCGTGCAGCAGCGGCGCGACGATGTCGGCGAAGAACTGCGAATCGAACCAGGCGACGAGACGGCGGATTTCGGCGCGGTTGACCGCCGTGCCGTTGAGCATCGCGTTCTTCTCGACGGTTTCCTCAAGATATTCGCAGATCGCCATCGAATCCATCAGGCGGATGCTGCGCAGCGCGTCGGTCATCACCGGCACCTGGCCCGCCGGGTTCAGGTCAAGAAACTCGTCCCGCTGTTCCCACGGGTTTTCGCGGACGAGTTCGCAGCCGACGCCCTTTTCACCGAGCAGCAGGCGCACCTTGCGCGAGAACGGGCAGAGGGGGAATTGAAAGAGTTGCCACATAGGCCCGTCGTAGAAGCTGCGCGGCGGTGGGGGAAGATGGCTTGGCGCGGGATTCGTTCGATCGACCCCGTCCCGAGATGTCGGACGCCAATCCGGACGTTAGCGTAGCGACTCCATTTCCGCCCGCGTCTGGTCGAGCAGATGATGGATGCGGTCGGAAGTGCGCTTGAGCTCGGCGCTCATGCTGGCGACATCCTGCATCGCACGCCCTGTTGCGGCGATCGCACCGCGTGCGCTTTCGTGCAGGTCGCGGCGGTAATTGGGGTTGGAGCGTGCTGCCAGATCCCCAAGGGTGTTGTCGGGACGGACATTCGCGCGCGGATCGGCATAATGCGCCAGCGGGCCGACATGGGTCTGGAGCAAGGCATCCGCGAATTCGTCGACGGTTGCCGCAAGGCCTTCCTGGACAAGTGGCATCGACAGCGCCGAGCCGAGTTGCTGCGCATCGACTGCGGGCGGTTGCGGTGCGCGGTCCTGCGCGAAGGCTGGCCCCGCCAGGCAGAGTGCGAACACACCGATCAGAAAAGGACGCATGACAACCTCGAATCTGGCCTGGAACATGGGCCGAGCGCGCGAACCGTTAGCATGATTCGCGCGCCCGGTCGATCATTCGGCGGCGATCTGCTCGACCCGGTCGTCGAGTGGATGCGCGAGGCGGGTCAGCATTTCCTTGGGCACCACTTGCCAGAAATGGTCGACCGCGCGGCCCCAATCGTCGAGCAACGCGCCCGACCATTTGCTGTCGGTCGCGGCATGATGCGCGCGCACCAGGCCGAGCAGCACCGCTTCCCAATGCAGCGAGGACAGGCGGTTCCAGGTGATGTTCTCGGGGTTGGCGCGCCGCGCGAAGCTGCCGTCGGCATCATAGATGAACGCCATGCCGCCGGTCATGCCTGCACCGAAATTGGCACCGACCGGGCCGAGCACGACGGCGGTGCCGCCGGTCATATATTCGCAGCCATTGGCACCGCAGCCTTCGACCACCACGGTCGCGCCCGAATTGCGCACCGCGAAGCGTTCGCCCGCCTGACCCGCTGCATAGAGGCTGCCCGAGGTTGCGCCGTAGAGCACGGTGTTGCCGATGATGGTGTTGTCCTGGCTGGCGAGCGGCGAACTGACCACCGGGCGAACGACGATGTTGCCGCCCGACAGGCCCTTGCCGACATAGTCATTGGCGTCGCCAAACACTTCGAGCGTGATGCCCTTGCACAGGAACGCGCCGAGGCTCTGCCCGGCCGAGCCGCGCAGGCGGACATGGACATGCCCGTCGGCGAGGGCCGACATGCCGAAGGTCCGCGTGATCTCGCTCGACAGCCGAGTGCCGACCGCGCGGTGCGTGTTGCGCACCGAATAGGTCAATTGCATCTTCTCGCGCCGGGTGAAGACGGCGGCGGCGTCCTTTATCATCTGCGCATCGAGGCTGTCGGGCACTTCGTTGCGGCGCGTTTTCAGGCTGAAGCGGCGCTGATCGTCGGGTGCATCGACCTTGGCGAGGATCGGGTTGAGATCGAGGTCATCGAGATGCTCGGCACCACGGCTGACCTGGCGTAGCAATTCGGTGCGGCCGATCACTTCGTCCAAGCTGCGGAAGCCGAGCCGGGCGAGGATGTCGCGCACTTCCTCGGCGATGAAGGTCATCAAATTGATGACCTTTTCGGGCGTACCGCCGAATTTGGCGCGCAAAGCGGCGTCCTGCGTGCACACGCCGACCGGGCAGGTGTTGGAATGGCATTGCCGCACCATGATGCAGCCCATTGCTACCAGCGACAGCGTGCCGATGCCGAACTCTTCCGCGCCCAGGATCGCGGCGATCACGATATCGCGCCCGGTCTTGAGGCCGCCATCGGTGCGCAGCTTGATCCGCCCGCGCAGGCCGTTGAGCGTCAGCGTCTGGTTGACCTCCGACAAGCCCATTTCCCACGGCGTTCCGGCATATTTGATGCTGGTCTGCGGCGAGGCCCCGGTCCCGCCGACATGCCCGGCGATCAGGATGACGTCGGCATGCGCCTTCGCCACGCCCGCCGCCACCGTGCCGATCCCGGCCGAGGAAACGAGCTTCACGCACACGCGCGCGATCGGGTTGATCTGCTTCAGATCATAGATGAGCTGCGCCAGATCCTCGATCGAATAGATGTCGTGATGCGGCGGTGGCGAGATCAGCGTCACGCCCGGCGTCGCATGGCGCAGCTTGGCGATGAACTCGGTCACCTTGAAGCCGGGCAATTGCCCGCCCTCGCCGGGCTTTGCCCCCTGCGCGACCTTGATTTCGATCTCGTCGCAGGCGTTGAGATATTCCGCTGTCACGCCGAAGCGGCCGCTGGCGATTTGCTTCACCCCCGAATTGGCGTTGTCGCCATTGGCATAGGGTTGATAGCGCGCACTGTCCTCGCCGCCTTCGCCCGACACGGCCTTGGCACCGATGCGGTTCATCGCGATGGCGAGCGTTTCATGCGCTTCCGGGCTGAGTGCGCCCAAGGACATGCCCGGCGTCACGAAACGCTTGCGGATTTCGGTGATCGCCTCGACCTGATCGACCGGCACGCCCTCGGCCGGGAAGTTGAACTGCAGCAGGTCGCGCAGATAGATGGGCGGCAGCCCCTCCACCCCGCGCGAGAATTGCAGATAGGTGGAATAACTGTCGGTCGACACCGCCGTTTGCAGCAAGTGCATGAGTTGCGCGGAATACGCGTGCGTTTCGCCGGTGTGGCGCTGGCGATAGAAGCCGCCGATCGGCAGCGATGCCACCGCCGAGTCATACGCCTTGTCGTGCCGCAACTGCGCGTTGAGGTGGAGCGAGGCATAGCCCTCGCCCGAAATCTTCGCGGGCATCCCCGGGAACAGGTCGTTGACCAGCGCACGGCTGAGGCCGACCGCCTCGAAATTATAGCCGCCGCGATAGCTGGAGATTACCGCGATCCCCATCTTGGACATGATCTTGAGCAGGCCCTCGTCGATCGCGGTGCGATGCCGCGCGAGGCACTGCGCCAGAGTCAGATCCCCGAACAGGCCGCGCGCATGGCGGTCGGCAATCGCGGCCTCGGCGAGATAGGCGTGGACCGTGGTCGCGCCGACACCGATCAGCACCGCATAATAATGCGTGTCGAGGCATTCGGCCGTCTGGATGTTGATGCTGGCATAAGAGCGCAGCCCCATCCGTACGAGGTGCGTATGGACAGCCGCCGCCGCGAGCACGCCGGCGATGCCGATCCGGTCCGGGCCGATGCCCATGTCGCTCAGGAACAATTCGCTCTTGCCCTGACGCACCGCCGTCACCGCTTCGGCACGGATGCGCGCAATCGCGGCGCGCAGCGTCTCGGGGCCGCCACCGGCTTCGAAGGTGCAGTCGATCTCGGCCGCCTGTGCGCCGAAATGCGCCTTGAGCTGCGCCCAAGCGGTGCCGTCCAGCACAGGCGATTGCAGCACCAGCACGCCATCGCGCCGATCCTCGGTGTCGAGAATATTGGCCAGGTTGCCGAAGCGCGTCTTGAGCGACATCACATGGCGTTCGCGCAGCGGATCGATCGGCGGGTTGGTGACCTGGCTGAAATTCTGCCGGAAGAACTGGCTGATCAGCCGCGGCTTGTCGGAAATGACCGCGAGCGGGGTATCGTCGCCCATCGAGCCGATCGCTTCCTTGGCGCTTTCGACCATCGGCGCGAGGATCAGCTCCATATCCTCCAGCGTCTGCCCGGCGGCGATCTGGCGGCGTGTCAGCTCGGCGCGCTCGAAATGCGTGATCGCCTCGCCTTCGGGCTGCGGCAGATCGTCGATCCGCTTGAACGCGCCGATCATCGCGGCATAGTCGGCCTCGCCCGCGATGCGGTCCTTGATCGCGCGGTCGTGCAGCAGCACGCCTTCATCAAGGTCGATTGCGAGCATCTGCCCCGGTCCCAGCCGGCCCTTTTCGACCACGGTCGATTCGGGCACGACGACCATGCCGCTTTCGGAGCCAACGATCACCAGACCATCGATCGTGCGGACATAGCGCAAGGGGCGCAGCGCGTTGCGGTCCATGCCCGCCACCGCCCAGCGGCCATCGGTCATCGCCAGTGCGGCGGGTCCGTCCCACGGCTCCATCACGCTCGCCAGATATTGATACATGGCGAGGTGTTCGGGCGGCATGTCGATGCTGTCGGCCATCGCCTCCGGCACCAGCATCAGCTTGGCGGTCGGCGCATCGCGGCCAGAGCGGCAGATCGCCTCGAACACCGCGTCGAGCGCGGCGGTGTCGGATGCGCCCGCCGGGATCACCGGCTTGATGTCCTCGGACTGCTCCCCGAACGACAGGCTCGCCATCTTGATCTCGTGGCTGAGCATCCAGTTCTTGTTGCCGCGAATGGTGTTGATCTCACCATTGTGCGCCAGCGTGCGGAACGGTTGCGCCAGCCACCATTGCGGGAAGGTGTTGGTCGAATAGCGCTGATGGAAGATCGCGACGCGGCTCTCGAAGCGCGGATCGCGCAGATCGGGGTAGAAGATCGACAGCGATTCGGCGAGGAACAGGCCCTTGTAGATGATCGAGCGGCACGACAGCGAGCAGATGTAGAAGCCCTGGATCTGTGCCGCGATGACGCGCTTCTCGATCCGGCGGCGGACGAGATACAGGTTCTTCTCGAACTCGGCGGCGGTCTGGTCGTCGGGCAGGGGCCCCGCGATCATGATCTGTTCGATCTCGGGACGGGTGGCGAGGCCCTTCTGCCCGATCACCGACACGTCGACCGGCACCTGGCGCCAGCCATAAATGGTATAGCCTTCCTCGATGATCGCGCTTTCGACGATCGTGCGGCAGGCTTCCTGCGCGCCGAGATCGGTACGCGGCAGGAAGATCATGCCGACCGCGAGCCGGTTGGGCAGCGGACGGTGGCCCGAGGCGGCGATCGCATCGTCGAAGAATTTGAGCGGCAGATCGATATGCAGGCCAGCGCCGTCGCCGGTCTTGCCATCGGCGTCGACCGCACCGCGATGCCATACGGCCTTCAGCGCATCGATTGCCGACTGCACGACGCGGCGCGAGGGCGTGCCATCGGTCGCCGCGACGAGACCGACGCCGCAAGCGTCGCCCTCAAATTCGGGGCGGTACATGCCGTGTTCGGCGAGATAGGCGCGTTGGTCGATCATTGCGTTTTCACTGGCGGCTGGAGGGCGGTGATTTGCTTAACGAGATCTGCGATGTCGGACTGCACCGTTTTCATCGATTGCGTCATTATGTTGCGTTGCCAGGCGGCGATGTCCGGATCGCTCATGATCGTCATGGAATTCGCCGTGTAAACCTTGCCGGTCGGGGTCGAGAAGAATGCCGACAAATCATGGAGTTGGGATATATCGAACCGACGCGCGTAAGCGTGCGCCATCGCGTCGGCCATTCCGGGCAGGTTTGCGTTTAATACCTGGGTCGATCGAGCGAATTGACGAGCGACAAAGGCATCGAAGATCGTTTTGACGCGCGGGTCCTTGTTAACCGCAGCCGCAAATTCAGGATTGGCCATGAGCGGCTGACGAATGTTGGCGGTCATCGCCGCCATCATACCGTTCATCATTTGCTCCCGGGTGGCCGGGGGGAAGATTTGGTCGATGAGCAAGCGGGCTGCGGCGAGGCGGGCTGGATCAACTGCGGGCACCGCAGCTTCCGACGTTGCGGTCTGGCTGATGGCGGGGGCGGCGGGGGCGAGGATCGCGGCCGCGAGCAAGATCATCCTCTTCACGCCGCTTTCCTCCCTGCGCTCGCCTTCGCCTTCAGATATTTGTGCATGCTCGCCGCGACATCGCGGCCGTCGCGGATCGCCCAGACGACGAGGCTCGCACCGCGCACGATGTCGCCTGCTGCGAACACGCCGTCGAGCGATGTCATCAGCGTTTTGTTATCGACCAGCACGGTGCCCCAGCGCGTCGTGCCGAGTTCGGGTGCACCGAACAGCTTCGGCAGATCCTCGGCATCGAAGCCGAGCGCCTTGATGACGAGATCGGCGGGCAGATCGAAGCCTCCCTCCGGGTCGATTTCGGGCGCGCGGCGGCCCGAGGCGTCGGGTGCGCCGAGGCGCATGCCGCTTGCTTTCACGCCGCCGACCGCCTCACCGCCGGTGAAGCTTTCCGGCGCGGAGAGCCAGACGAACTCGACGCCTTCCTCCTCGGCGTTGTTCACTTCGCGCTGCGAGCCGGGCATGTTGGCGCGGTCGCGGCGGTAGAGGCATTTTACCGACGCCGCATTCTGGCGGATCGCGGTGCGCACGCAATCCATCGCGGTATCGCCGCCGCCGATGACGACGACATGCTTGCCCGCTGCATTGAGGCTGCCGTCATCGAAGGCGGGCACGGCATCGCCGAAATTCTTGCGGTTGGAGGCGGTGAGGAAGGCGAGGGCATCGACCACGCCGTTCTTGTCGACCCCGGGTGCCTTGATCGCGCGGGCGCGGTAGACGCCGGTGGCGATCAGCACCGCGTCATGGCGTTGGCGCAGCTCGTCGAGCGTGGCATCGCGGCCGACCTCGAAATTTTCATGGAAGACGATGCCGCTCGCCTTGAGCCGGTCGACCCGACGCATGACGACGGGCTTTTCGAGCTTGAAGCCGGGGATGCCATAGGTCAGCAGCCCGCCTGCACGATCGTACCGATCATAGACATGCACGTCATAGCCGTTGACGCGCAGATATTCGGCGGCGCTGAGCCCTGCGGGGCCTGCACCGATCACCCCGACCGATTGGCCGCGCGGCGTGCCGGGCACGAGCGGCTCGACCCAGCCTTCTTCCCAGGCGGTATCGGTGATGAACTTCTCGACCGACCCGATCGTCACCGCGCCGTGGCCGGAAAATTCGATGACGCAATTGCCTTCGCACAACCGGTCCTGCGGGCAGATGCGGCCGCAAATCTCGGGCATGGTCGAGGTGGAATTGCTCAGCTCATAGGCTTCGCGCAGGCGCCCTTCTGCGGTGAGGCGCAGCCAGTCGGGGATGTGGTTGTGCAGCGGGCAATGCACCGAGCAATAGGGGACGCCGCATTGCGAGCACCGCCCGGCCTGATCCTCCGCTTCGGGCGCGGCATAGCGCTCGGCGATTTCGCGGAAATCCTCGGCACGGATCTCGGGTTCGCGCTTGGCTGGATAAGCCTGCTCGCGATCGACGAACTTCAGTAGCGACGTGTCGGCCATCTGCGCCCCTTTCGAGGGCGCAGATACCGTGGCTTACGCGGATTGTCACGACCAAAACGGCTTTTAGGACAGCATGTGTGACCTATAAAATGCGTCGTTTGATGTGAGGGGTGCCAAAACCGGTTTTTGTCTAGCTTATATAATTCCGAACCGGCCCTAAATGCTCAAAAGCCATGCGAGGGCGATGCTTCCCGCAACAATCCGATACCAGGCAAAGGGGATGAACCCGAATCGGGTGACGATACCGACAAAGGCTTTCACCACGATCAGTGCCACGACGAAGGCGACCGCGAAGCCGAGTGCGATGGCCGCCAGCCCGACGCCGTGCCCGCTGACCAGCTCATGCCGGTTCTTGACCAGTTCGAGGGTGGTTGCCCCCAGCATGGTCGGGATGGCGAGGAAGAAGCTGAACTCGGCGGCAGTGCGCCGCTCCACCCCCAATGCCAGCGCGCCAAGGATGGTCGCGCCCGAACGGCTGACCCCCGGCACCATCGCCAGACATTGCAGGAAGCCGATGCCGACCACTTTGGGCAGCGGAATATCCGCCACGCCGACGATGTTGCTCTTGGGGGCGAAGCGTTCGACCGCGATGATCGCAAAGCCGCCGACGATCAGCGCGATCGACACCACCTCGGCATTGCCGAGCAGCGCCTCGATCTGCTTGTGGATGGCGAGGCCGATGACGGCGGCGGGGATGAACGCCACCAGCACGTTGCGCACGAAGCGGATCGACACCGGATCGCGCCGCAGCAGCCCCATGCCGACCGCCCAGAAGGTTCGCCAGTACAGCACCACGATCGCCAGGATGGCACCGAGCTGGATGACGATGTTGAACACCTCCCAGCGCGCCGCATCATAGCCCAGCAGCTTGGTCGCCAGGATCAGATGCCCGGTCGAGGAGACGGGCAGGAACTCGGTCACCCCCTCGACAATGCCGAGGAGGATGATGTTGATGATCTCGTTCACGAAAATCCCCTGTTAATCGGCGCTCAGGCCGATGCCGGCACCGCGAACCGTCCGCCCTTGCGATATTGCACCAGCCACCCCGCCGCCACCGCGTCGAGCGGCGTTGGGGTGATTCCCAGCGCGGTTAGCCCGTTCGTGGTGGTAACGACATTATCGTTTGCCAACATCTTCCATTGATCGGATGTGATCGGCGCGCCGGGCAGGAAGCCGAACGCTGCGATCGCCCCGCCAATGGCGTCGGGCAATTCGACGATATGCGGCGTGCGGCGGACCGCCTTGGCGATCCAGCGCACCAGCGCACCCATCGACAGAATGTCGGGGCCGCCCAGCTCCAGCGTCTTGCCCGCCGACAGCGCCGGATTTTCGATCGCGGCGACCACCGCGTCGGCGACGTCGCCAACGTACACTGGCTGGAATTTGGTTCCTGCGCGCAGCACCGGCACGACCGGCGCGCTGGCAATCATCTTGGCGAAGCGATTGATGAATTGGTCCTCGCGGCCGAACACGATCGACGGGCGCAGGATCGTAGCGCTGGGGAAGGCCGCGCGCACCGCCGCCTCGCCCTCGCCCTTGGAACGGCCATAGGCCGAGGGCGATGCGGGATCGGCCCCGATCGCCGAAATCTGCACCAGCTGGGCAACGCCTGCGGCTTTCGCAGCCTCGGCGACGATGCGCGCGCCCTCGACATGCACCCGTTGGAAATCCCCGCCGAGGATGCCGACCAGATTCACCACCGCATCCGACCCGGCGACCGCACGCGCAATCGATTCGGGCTTGGCGAGGTCAGCGGCGACGAATTGCGTCTGGCCGAGCCCGCCCTGCGGCTTCAGAAAGAAGGCTTGGCGCGGATCGCGCTGCGCGATTCGCACGCGCGCGCCCCGTGCGAGCAAGGCTTGCGCGACATAGCGGCCGAGAAAACCCCCGCCGCCAATCAGCGTAACCAGTGTGTCTTTCATGTGGTGCGCCTCGTAAATGCCGTCTGAACCGGTAATTTGTCCCTTGCCCCAGCAACGCCCGTGTTGACAAGGCCGACTCCGCTCCCCTAAGGGCCGCTCCCTACCCAGTGCCCGGATGGCGGAATTGGTAGACGCACCAGCTTCAGGTGCTGGCGCTCGCAAGGGCGTGGAGGTTCGAGTCCTCTTCCGGGCACCATTTGTTTTCTGTTCGTTCCATCTGGGAGCGTCCAGGGACGCCAGGCAAGCGGCTGGCTTCAAAGCACAAATTCATTGACGATCGCTGGCAACCGTCCGGGTTGATCCAGCGGAATTCAGCAAAAGAGACACAAAAGAGGTCTCATTTTGTGTCTGCTGGTGACGTGCTCCCCAGAATTCATGCCATTGGTAATTAGCTCGTCAGTTGGAGACGAGTGATGCGGCGAAGCCGATTTACCGAGGATCAGATCATTGGGGTACTGCGCGAGCATGAAGCTGGCGCGAAGACGGCCGATCTGTGCCGGAAGCACGGGATCAGCGATGCAACCTTTTACACCTGGAAGTCGAAGTACGGCGGACTGACGGTGTCCGACGCGGCACGATTGCGAGCGCTGGAAGATGAGAACCGACGGCTGAAGAGGCTGCTGGCGGAATCGATGCTGGACGTGTCGGCGCTGAAGGATCTGCTGGGAAAAAACTGACCCGGTCTGCGGAGCGCTACGCTGCGGTGGAGAAGCTGATGGCCGATCACGGCTTCTCCGAGCGTCGTGCCTGCAGGCTGGTCGGGGTCAATCGGTCGGCGTGGCAATATGAGCCGCTTCGCGGGAAGGACGATGCTGTGCGCGAACGGATGCGCGAGATCGCCAACGAGCGCCGTCGGTTCGGCTATCGTCGGCTGGCGATCCTGCTCAGGCGCGAGGGGGAAGGCATGAACTTGAAGAAGGTGTATCGGCTGTATCGCGAGGAGCGGCTGACGGTGCGCAAGCGTGGCGGCCGCAAGCGGGCGCTCGGCACGCGGGCGCCGATGGCGATCCCGCAGGAACCCAACCAGCGCTGGTCGCTCGACTTCGTATCTGACTCGTTGGCCTGCGGCCGGCGGTTCCGTATGCTCAACGTGATCGACGATTACAGCCGGGAATGCCTGGCGTGCATCGTCGATACCTCGCTGTCAGGTCGGCGCGTCGTCCGCGAGCTGAGCGCCATCGCCGAACGTCGCGGACTGCCGTGCATGGTGGTCAGCGACAATGGCACCGAGCTCACCAGTCACGCCGTTCTCGCCTGGTGCCAGGAGACCGGGGTCGAGTGGCATTACATCGCGCCGGGCAAGCCGCAGCAGAACGGCTTCGTCGAAAGCTTTAATGGTCGCTTGCGCGACGAGTGCCTGAACGAGCACCTGTTCCCATCGCTGGCTGCGGAGACGGATCATTGAGGCATGGCGGACGATCTATAACACCGTGCGTCCGCACAGCAGCCTTGGCGGGTTGGCACCCGCCGAGTTTACGAACCGCCCCCGCCAGCGGCATATGAACACCGAAGCTAAGTTATCAGCGGCCTGAAAATGTGGAGCACGTCAAAAGGGGCCATGGGCATCGGACCAAGAGATGACCGCAATTGTCCGAAGCCGCCACCTCGATAGCGAGGCCCGACGAGATCACAGCGTCGCCTTGCCGATCGAGGCTCCGCCGTCGACGTGGAGTGTCTGGCCGGTGATGAAAGCTGCATCGCCCGAGAGCAAAAAGGCGATGGCTGCGGCGATTTCATCAGGCTTTCCGAGCCGCTGCATGGGAACGCCCGCGAGGTAGCGCCGCTCGCCTTCACTGCCCGGCTGATTGTTGGCGCGGAACAGCTCGGTTTCGGTCGGCCCGGGCGCAACTGCATTGACCGTAACGCCGGTGGTCGCGAGTTCCAGCGCCCAGCTGCGGGTGAAGCTGACGAGCGCCGCCTTCGCCGCTGCATAGGCGGTCCGTTCGAGGCTGCCCAGGATGGTCAGGCTGGAAATGTTGACGATCCGGCCCCAGCCGCGATCCTTCATGCCCGGCAGGATCGCCTGCGCGGCCTGGAGCGCCGGGTGCAGGTTCACCCGCATTACTTCCTCCAGCGCAGCTAGCTCGACTTCGCCGAGCCGCTGCGGACGGACGAGCCCGACATTGTTGATCACGCCATCAAACGCGAAGCGGCGGGTAAGATCGGCGAGTGCTGCATCGGTGGCGGCCGTGTCGGCAAGATCGACGGGTACAAGCGTGCCGGGGAAATCGGCGGTCGCCTGTCGGGCAATGCCGACGACCTGCTGGCCGTCAGCGGCGAGGCGATGGGCGAGCGCGAGGCCAATGCCCTTGCTGGCACCGGTGATGAGGAAGGTTCGGGTCATGGTCTTCTCCGGACAGACGTGCTCCCGGTGCTTTCGCACCCGAAGCGCTACGGGCTTCAGGCAGCGACGTTGGCAGCGCGGCGCAGTGTGGGGAGCATGTCTTCGGGTTCCGGGCGGCGCGTATAGTCCGGGTTCACCTCGGCATAGAGAATCGTGCCATCCTGGCCGATGACGAAGCGCCCCGGCATCGGCAGCGTCCAGCTCGGATCGCCGTTGAACGTCGGCAGATCGTTCTTCAGCGTCTTGTACAGGTCGACCAAATAGTCGGGCATCGCGAAACGCAGGCCGAACGCCGCCGCCACATCGTTGCGCGGGTCCGAAAGGATCGGGAAACCGAGTTCGTTCTGGCGCACGGATTTGCGGCTGTTGACGGCGGTCTGCGGCGAGATGGCGACGAGGCTGGCACCAAGCTTCTTGAACTCGGGCAGCGCCGCCTGGAGCGCCTGCAACTCCATGTTGCAATAGGGGCACCAGACACCGCGGTAGAAGCTGACCACCAGTGGCCCCTTCGCCAGCAGATCGGCGGAAGCGACTGGCGTGCCGTCTGGATCGTTGAGCGTGAAGGCTGGTGCCGCCTCGCCGGCCTTGAGTGCCCGCGCAGCCGCGCCGCTGGCGATCAGTTCGGTGGTCGCGCGGTCCATCGTGTCGATTACCTCGGGCGGCACGGCATAGGGTGGCTTTCCGGCGCGGAAATCGGCTTTGAAGGCATCAAGCCTGGCTTGAAGAGTCATGAGAAGTCTCCTTGGATCGAATGCCGGGAAGCGGAATTAATGGTCTTGCGGAACGAGCGCGCTGACGCGTTCGATCGCACGCTGGACGCCGGGGCGAGCCTCGACCTCGGCATACCAGCGCGCGACGTTGGGCGTGTCGTCGAGCGCGACGCCGGCAAACGCGCGCCGCCACAGCCAACCGAAATGGGCGATGTCCGCTATTGTGAACGCATCGCCCGCGACGAAGCGGCGCTCCGCCAGCACGCGGTCCAGAACCGAAACGGTCCGCTTCGCTTCTGTCGAGAAACGCTCGATGGCGATCGGCTGCGGCTCGGCAGCGAAGCGCTGGAAGAATCCCGACTGGCCGAACGCCGGCCCCAGCCCCGAGGCATGGAAGAACAGCTGCTCGAATACCCACGCGCGCCCTTCGCCGGCCGATGGCATGAGCATTCCGGTCTTTTCGGCGAGATAGATCAGGATCGCGGCGGACTCGGTCAACACCAGCCGCCCGTCGGGACCATCGGGATCGATCAGTACCGGCACCTTGCCATTGGGGTTGAGCGCCAGGAAATCGAGTGCTTTCTGCTCGCCCTGGCGGACATTCACGGAACGCAGCGCATAGTCGAGCCCCAGCTCCTCCAGCGCGATCGGCACTTTGACGCTGTTGGGCGTCGCAAAAGCATAGACTTCTAGCATCGTCATCATCCCGGCGCGCTCCGGACCATCCGGGAGCGCTGCCATGAGATGCCTCTTCGTCGCTCGACAGGGCAGCGGCCTTGAAGCAATAATGCTCATTCCCAGGAGGAATGACGTGGACCGATATCAAGCAATGGCGACTTTCGTCCGCGTGGTGGAAACGGGCTCCTTCTCTGCCGCCGCCCGACATCTGAACGTCGGTCAGCCGGCCGTCTCCAAAACGATCGCACAACTGGAAGACCGGCTTCAGGTCCGCCTGCTGATTCGCTCGACCCACGGCCTGAAGCCCACAGAGGCCGGGCAGCGCTTCTTCGAGCGCGCGCGCTCGGCCATCCGGGAAGCCGACGAGGCCGAACTTGCAGCGCGCGGCGCGGGTGCCGGATTGTCCGGGTGCCTGCGCGTCTCGGCGGCGACGACTTTCGCGCGGCTGCACATCGTGCCGCTACTGCCGCGCTTTCTGGAACAGCATCCCGAACTGGAGATCGACGTGATCCTCGATGACCGCGTCATCGACCTCGTCGCCGAGGGGGTCGACTTGTCATTGCGCATGGGCACGCTGGCGGATTCCACGGCGACCGCGCGCAAACTCGCAACCGGCGGCAGATCGGTGCTGGCCACACCGGCTTATTTCGCGCGCGCCGGGGAACCGAAGAATCCTGCCGACCTCGCCGACCATGAAGCCGTAGTCTACGGCCAGACGGTCAGCGTCTGGTCGTTCAGCTCCGGCGGCACCGAGTCTTCGGTGGCGGTGCGCGGTCGCGTGCGCGTAAGCGCGGCCGAAGGGCTCCGCGCCGCCGTGCTCGCCGACATGGGCGTCACCATCGCCTCGGATTGGATGTTTGCGCCTGAACTGGCGAGCGGCGCGGTGCGGCGCGTCCTGACCGACTGGTCGCTTCCGTCGCTCGACCTGTGGGCCGTGTTCCCTGCGGGCCGAATGGCGAGCGCCAAGGCCCGCGAGTTCGCAAACTTCGTGGAAACGGTGATGGCAGACGGTCATTCCGTGCAGGCATAAAGATTATCACTTCAGGCTGTCATCCGCGTCCATCCGGAATGGCCTAGCTGATCCGCACGCCGACCGACGGGGTCGGCACAGACAGAAGGATCAGCCGTCATGGCCAAGTTCGACACCTATCGCGACGCCTTCCCCAACGCCCGCTTGACCCGCAAGGACAATGGCGTGCTCGAAGTCGCGCTGCACACCGACGGCGGCAAGCTCGTCTTCAACGGCCATACCCACGAGCAGTTCGTCGACCTGTTCCATGCGATCGGCGAAGATCGCGACAATCGCGTCGTAATCCTGACGGGTTCCGGCGATGCCTTCATGGATGCGATCGATCCCGAGGGCTTCGATTTCTTCACCCCTAGGGGCTATGACAAGATCCTGCGCGAAGGCCGCAAGGTGCTGTCGAACATCCTCGATATCGAAGTGCCGATGATCGCCGCGCTCAACGGGCCAGTGCTGCTGCACAGCGAATATGCGCTGCTCACTGATATCGTCCTCGCCACGCCAGAGACGGTGTTCCAGGACAAGCCGCATTTCGAGTTCGGCATCGTTCCGGGCGATGGCGTGCATGTCCTGTGGCCGCACGTGATCGGATCGATCCGCGGGCGCTATTTCCTGCTCACCCGGCAAGTTTTGGACGCCGGGACAGCGAAGGACTGGGGCGTGGTCAATGAGATCGTGGCGGCCGACCGCCTGCTCGCCCGCGCGCACGAGATCGCCGACGGCATCGCAGCGCTGCCGCCGCTCACCGGCCGCTATACGCGGATCGCACTCACCCAGGGACTGCGTCGATTGATTGAGGCGGATGGCGGCTATGGCCTTGCGCTGGAAGGCATCAGCGCTGCGGACGTCGCCCGCACGATGGCGGCCCAAGCCTGACATTTGCGCCGCCGCTCGGCAACGCGCGGTCGGTGGCGTCCCCCTGACCGGGAATTCTTGAAGGTCCGCTTCGCTCAGAAGCGGACCTTTACTCATTGCGGGCCGGATGGGGTATATTGGTCGTGACCAGCGTTCGCTGAGCCATCGACGTAACCACCAAGCATATATTTGAACCGGCTGTTATGGCTTGCGGCTTTGCAAAACCTGCCGGTCGGCAATCAGCGAAGTCTGCTCGTTCGCAAGCCGAATACCGGAAGCCCGGCGAATGTCCGCTCCCTCCGCAAACCGCCCTTCTCCATCGGACCTGCGAATGACGGCTTTGTCCCAGGTTTCGCCCTTCCAGCTGGGCTGTAGTTTGAGCGTGCACCGACGAATGGATGTCGGAAGTTGGGAAGGCGAAAAAGTCTCGGGAGTGGCCGCTCGTGGGTCACCGCCGCCACGAAGCTGGCAGCACCTGTTTTCGCGGTTCGACGGACGGGCGCAAGCGACTGCTAAAGTCCAGAGCTGCCATTGGTTTGCAGAGCAGTATTTCACGCCCCGATGCCGTTCCCGGAAGTGCCACATGCTCTCAGTCCGGCGTCTGGCAACACGCGGCATCCGTGGAAGCCCATTCAGCGTCGTTTGGCATTGCGCATCGCAAGCATTGCTTCGGGTTCGTCGGTCAGCAACATGGAGGCACCGGCGCGGACGAGCGCACCCCACACCGCATCCGGGGCCCGCAGAGCGTCGCGGTCGCTGCCCGCGCCGACCACGAAATTGCCGTCCAGCATGTTCACCCAAAGCCGCACACCCAGCGATCGCGCGCGTGCCGAAACCGTCGTGAGCATCGACAGTGGCAGGCGATACGGCAATTCGATGCCAACAGGCTTCACGCTGCCCGCCATCTGCGCGGAGATGATATCGGCGATGGCGAGGTCGCGATCGTCGACATCCTGCGGGATCACCAGGAACGCCACTTCGTCATACGGTGCCATTGCTGCAAGCGGTAGCGATCCGGCACCGACCCGCGTCTTGAGCGTCACGCGATCTTGCGCACCGGCTTTGCGCGCGGCGGCGATGACTTGCGGATAGACGGCGTCCTTCACGTCGAGGTTGAGGACGATCCGATCCTTCGCGAGTTCCAGCATCTCGTCGAGCGTCAGCACGGCCTGATCAGTCATTGCCGCCGCCGGGCCGCCTTCGCCCTGACGCAGGTGCAATAGCTTGATCTGGGCCAAAGTGAGATCGGCGACCTTGCCGCTGCCGTCGGTGGTACGGTCGACACTGTCGTCGTGCATGATGACGAGATAGCCGTCGCGCGTTTCGCGTACGTCTGTTTCCATCATGTCTACGCCCATCGCCGCGCAGCGCTGCAAGGCGAGCGCCGAGTTTTCCGGCGCGGGCCCATACCCATGATGCGGGGCGGGCGCATGGCAGCCGCGATGCGCGACGACGACCAGCCCGCCCTGCGGATTGCGAACGTTGGCCATGATGTCGCGCGGTGTCGCCGCGCCCGCTGCGCTGCTCGCGAACAGCGCGAGGGCGGCGGTGAAGGGGAGAATTTTCATAGAGAGAGAGCCCAAATGGGAGAAGCGCGCCTTCGGGCGAAGGTTCGCGCGCCAGGAAAAGGCCCGGACGATCCCGTCCGGGCCGACAGGTCAGCGTGGAACGATCACCATTTCAGGCCGACCACGAAGCGGACATTGCGGCCCCATAGGGGACGGCCGAAGATCGCGTCGGGCGTGCCCTGACCGGACAGAGTGTCGCCTGCGGTATTGCCCTCGGTCAGGCCATGCGCGTTGGTGACATTGTCGCCGACGATCTGGAAGTTCCAGGGTCCATGATCGAACGTCATGCCTGCGCTGAAATAGCCATAGGCCGGCAGCGCGGTGGTGTTCGTCACATCGACATAGCGTTTTCCGACGTAATCGTAGCGTCCGTAGACGCTCAGTCGGTCACCACCATGGAACTTGAAATCGAGGCTCGGACGGATGTTTCCGTAGATTTTGGGCTGCCGCACGATCTGCTTGCCGGCCACTGCGCCGGCGCTAGCCCCCGTGGTGCTGGTGAAGTTGATGTATTTGGGGTCCTGCACCGTAACCGCGCCCGATACCGACAACGGACCCGCGACCCGCAAAAGCCCGTCCGCCTCGATGCCCTTGTCTTCGGCCGATCCGACGAAGGCGACGATCTGGTCGCTGCGCCCGGTGGAAGGGTTGAAGGTGGTGAAGCTGGCGCTCAATGGATCGAATTTGGTATAGAAACCGGTGAGATACAGGTAGGAATGCCCGACCAGCGCCTTCACCCCTGCCTCGTAGAGCTTTGCCTTCGATGCGGTGAACGAAGAACCGGTGATCGCGACGGCGGACGCATAAGCGGGCACTTCGAGTTGCGATGCGCGCGCGTAAATGCCGAAGCGGCTGCTGAGATCGTAGTTCACGCCCGCCGTCCAGTTCGTCGCCTTGGGCTTGAATTTCGTGGTGACGATCGCGCCGGTGAAGCCTCGCGTCGCATTGTCGGCGAGCGTCGCCGCATTGCCGAGATTGTACGAGCCCGTGGTCTGGGAAAAGCCGTTATAGCTGTACCATTCCTGCCGAAGGCCGAGGTCGATCCGCAGGCGGTCGGTGATGTCCCATGTGTCGGTTCCGTACACCGCGACCATCTGCGCATCATATTTGCCGCCGACCAGCGACGCCGCGTCGTTCAGCGCGCCATTGTCGGTGACATAGCCCTTGACCGATCCATCGGCCCCGTAAGCGACGAGGTCCAAGGTCTTCGGCTGCGACGTGACCTGGAGCAGGTAGTTTTGATAGACGGCGAAGACGCTGCTGCCCCAGTCCGCGCCATAGACGCCGACGCGAATATCGTGGCTGCCCAAGGGGGTGTCGAACTTGCGCGTGACGCTCACGTCGCCTTGGCCGGAATAGAATTTCGCGTCGGTCGAACGATATTGCGCCGAAAGCACGAGGCCGGACTGGCTGGCGGGATCATAAAGCGAGGCACCGTTGGTGCCCGCAAAGGCATAGCCCAGATACGCGACATTGCCGAACGCCGCCTGCGCCGCCGCCAGATTGCTGTTTGCAAAGGTGGTGGCGACCAGCGGATTGGAGGTCGTGTACAGAGCATCGAAGTGCGAGCGCCCCTCGGTATAACCGGCCTTGGCGGAGACGTGCCACCCGCCGAAGTCACCCTCATAATCCAGTTGGGCGTTGCCGAAGCGCATATGTCGGCCATTGGCGAGATCCCCGCTCTGATTCTGCACAACGCCCGCGCCGTTGCGATACGCGATGTTCACCGAGCGCAGCGCCGGGGTGTCGAGCGTACCCGTCAGCGAATTGAGGTAGGGATTGAGGCTGACGGAGGGATTGCGGGGATCGGCAGTCGGCAGCGAGAGATAGAAGATGTTGCTGTCGTTGGTGTACTGGCCCGAGAGCTTGACGAAGCCGTTCGCAAAATCATGCTTCAAGTTCGCGCGGATCTGCCCGCCGCGATCGGACGGGAAGCCGGCATCGCGGTAGCCGTCATTCTGTCGCAGGAAGCCGCCGACCGCGTAATAGGTATCGTGACCCAGCGGTCCCGATTGATAGGCATCGAGCCGGTAGAGGCCGGTGGTCCCGACCGTCACCTGCGCCTCGCCCTGCGGTTTATCGCTGCCGGTGCGGGTGATCACGTTCGCGATCGCGGCCGCACCGCTCGCATAAATCGGTGCCGGGCCGCCCCGCACGACCTCGACCCGCTGGGTCATCAGGTCGGGACGGTTCATCCCGTCGCCCGCGTTGAAGAAATACCCGTCGAGATCGTGGAACAGCGGCAGGCCGTCCTGCTGGAAATAGAGATAGCCGCGGTCGGTCGGAATGCCGCGCACGCGGGTGATGTTCTGCACTTCGCCGCCGGTTGACTCGACCTGGATGCCCGGGACGACGCTGAGCAGCTGCGCCATGCTCTGGGGCGCGAGCTTCTTGATATCGTCCGAAGAAAGCGAATTGACCGCGTAGGAAACGTCGAAGCGCCGTTGCGCGCGAGCAGATCCGGTGACGACGATATCGACCGGCTGTTCGGCTTCGGCCTTAGCGGGAGCCGCGGCGTTCGCCTGGTCGCCGGGCGCGGTCTCGGCCAGCGCCGGGCCACCGGCAAAGAGCGCCAGGACGGCGGCATTGGTGAGCAGGCTTGTCTTGATTCGCATGATAATCCCCTTGAATTTGTTCGAGGGGCGCTTTCGTCGGGTTCGGTGACAGTTTTAATTGATTTCATGAAATTAAATCAGAGAGTTCCAAATGCGGTCAACGCCTACTTTCAAGCACGTCGTGGAGCGGAGCGAGCGCGGCACCCAGCACGACGGCCTTACTCCCAAGGCGGGATGCGTAGATCTGTGGCGTTGGCGCACGGAGCCCGCTGAAAAGGCGATTGCAATGCTCGGTCACCTGCGCCGCCAGCCTATCCAGGACCGATTGAGGCAGCGCGCCTGAAATGACCACCGCGCCGGGGTCCAGCCACGCGACGCCGCTATGCGTGGCTGCGGTCAGTTGCTTTGCAGCACGCGCGATCCATGTGTCGAAAACCGCGCGATACGGGTCCAAAAGGCCGTGCAGGTCGGCGAGAGATGCGACATCGGCACCTGCCCGGCGCAGGGTTTCCAGAAGATCGACCCCGGACGGCCTTGGTTCGCTGCCCGGAAAGAGCCGTCCGACCTCGCCCGCATTGTGGAACTCGCCGGAGAACAGGTCGCGCTCCGCGATCAGGCCGCCGCCGACACCGTGGCCGAGAAAGAAGACGAGGATCGAACGGTGCTGGCGGATGATTTCCGGGCGATAGAATTCAGCCAGCGCCGCCGCAGCCGCATCATTCTCGATCCACACGGGCATGCCCAGCACATCGCCTAGAACCTCCCGCAACGGAATATTGTCCCACGGCGCGATCCAATCGACGACCGCGCGACGGTTACGATCGCCATCGATCGCGTACCCCGCGACCGCTACGCCCAGGCCCAGGAAGCGGCCCCGCATAAAGCTGCGCTGCGCGACCAGAGTGCGCAGTCGCGCCTCGACCGTCCTTGCGAAAACCCTCGGATCATTTTGCGTAAAAGGCAGCGTATCCTCGAACAGAATCTCGCCCCGAAAATCGATTGCGACAAGCTCAAGCCATCCCGGGTGTACGGTCGCGCCGACCGACCATCCGCCATCGCCGGCGATCGCGACGGGAATCGTCGGGCGTCCGCGACCCGTCTCGGAATTCGTCGGAATATCCTCGACAAGCTGCATGTCGGCGAGCTGCTGCGTAATCCGCGTCAAGGTGGCGGGGTTGATGCCGAGCGTTTGGGCGAGGTGCACGCGCGCGGTCGGGCCATGGATGCGCAAATGCTGCACGACGCGCCGCTGCGCTTCGCTGAGAATGAGCCTGGTGGGCGAAGACATGCGCATAACGCCCGATTATATAATTGCAGTGCGTCAAAAAAATGAAGGGTGAGCCCTTTATGGCGATCGGGCCATGTCCCGCTTCTCCCAGCCTTCGGGCGTATCCCTGCCAACCGAGCCGATTCCGCTCTCGACCAAGCTCGCTTACAGTTCGGGCAATCTGGGCAAGAGTTTCCTCTGGAACGCCTTCGAGAGCGTCCTGCTCTATTTTCTCGTGTTCAATGCGGGCCTGTCTGCAGCGTATGCCGGTGCACTGCTCGCGTCGCTGATGGTGTGGGACGGCCTGGCCGATCTGGCGATTTCCTATCGATCCGACTGGACCGGACGGCGCGATGCGCAAGCACGCCTGATCCGGGTCGCGGCGCCATTGTGCGGTGCCGGTTTCGCGCTCATTTTCGCAGCACCAGGATTTGGCGGCACCGCCCTAACCGTCGCCGCCGTCGTCGGAAGCAGGATCGGCTACACGCTGGGCGATGTCGGGCATAACACCCTGCTCTTGCGAGTCGTTCGAACCGAGCGGGATAGCGGAGACGTCTCCGCGCTGCGTCTTATCTTCAGCGCGCTTGGCGGGAGCGGAGTCGGTTTGGCGCTGGCCAAGGTTCTGGCAATCGGCGATCAGGCGGGGCGCAGCCATGCCTTTGTCATCTTCGGCGTCGTCGGCGGTGCCCTTTACGCATCGACCTTGATCTTCGCGCAAATCGCGACCGCGCGGCTCGCGGATGGCGAAAGAAAGCCGCTTAAAGTCCCGGCCATAACGATGCTGCGACGTTTGCTTGCCAATCCTGCCTATCGCTTCGCGCTGTGTGTCGTCGCCATCCAGAGCATGTTGATCCCCTTTTTCTCGCGCGCGCTTCCGTTCTTCGGCCACGCCGTGATGCGGGACACGGCCTGGGCGGGTTGGGCGCTCGCCAGTATGACGTTTGGCCAGGGCGTTGCGCTACCTCTCTGGATGATCGTCGCGCGGCACATTCCGACGCGCACTGTCTTGGCCGTATCTCATATTGGCCTCATCCTATCGATTGGCTGCTTCGCGTTCAGCCTGACCTCGACCGCTGGCATGATCTTTCTCGCATTGCTTGGCGGAAGCCAGGCGGGCATGAACACCGCCATCTGGGCGCTTCTGGCGATGAGCGTGCAATCGGAACGCGGCAACGGGATTGTCGGCGAAGCCTTTCCGATCGGGCTGTTCGTCGCGACGTTGAAGGCCGCGTCCGGGTTGGGCACCGCGTTGCTTGCCGTCCTCGTCGCCAAGCTCCTCCCGGTTTGCCCATTATGTCCGCCGATTTCGCCTTCATTTGTCCTGTCGGGCGCGCTTGGTATTCCTGTCCTGGGTGCGATCTGCGTCTTGTACTTGCAGTTTGCCTCCTCCAGACGCCGATGAATGCCTCGGTTCATGACCGAAATCTGAGGCTGACGCTTCTTTGCCGGCACGTGGCTTAGTCTATGAAATTTAAGCGCATTTCGCCTGTCTTCTGGCGATGACGCCTTACCTGTCTTCTCTCCGCTCAAAGTCGAATGCGAGCGCTGACCTGCACCGAACGCGGCGCGCCGGGTGCGTAGAAGGTCGAGGATAATAGCGGGCGCTCGCCGCCGATCACCGGGGTGGCGAAGGGGCGCGCTACGAAACGGCCAGTGCCGTCGAATGCAGTCGCCGCGAGCTGCGCGGCGGTGGCATATTGCTTGTCGAGCAGGTTGTTCACCTGGAGCGTCAGCGTGACGGCCCTGGTAACGTGCAGTTCGGCACCGCAATTGATGACCGCATACGGTCGCGTGCTCCCGGCACCGAGGTAATAAACGCCGTCGGGCACATGCGCGTTGTTCTCGTTGCCGCGCGCAAAGACGCCCGAAACAGCGATAACGTCAACATCGAGCGACAGGCGCTTGATCGGATCCCAGCCGACCGCCGCCTTGGCGATCGAACGCGGGATTAGCGGAATGCGATTTCCCCTGCTGATGGCGATCGTGCCGTCAAACCCGGGGGCGACGCCGTCATTGCTGCTGTTGCCCGAGGCACCGACGTGCTCGCTGCTGCGGTACGTGGCGTCGAGCCAGGTATAATGGCCCGAAAGCCGAACTGCACCGAACGTGGCGGTCGCATCCAGATCGACGCCTTGCCGCCGCGTGCGGCCAAAGTTCCGGAAATAGCCAAAGCCTGCGGCGTCGTTCGCGACGAATAGAATGTCGTTGCGGCTGTCGGTGCGAAAGGCACCGATGCGCCAGGTGAGGGGGCCATGCGTGCTGCCATGTACGCCGACCTCAAGCGTCGTCGCGGTCACCTGGTTGAGCGGTGGATCCCCTGCCAACGCATTGGGCAGCCGACACGGGCTTGCCGGATCGGAGCAGCCGAGCTCGATCGCCGAGGGCGCGCGGCTGGTCTGCGCGATCGCGGCATCGAAGCCGAGCTGCTTGAACGGCATCCAGGCGACGGCGATAGCGGGGTTGAAGGCGGAGAAGCGATGATCGCCCGTCAGCGAACCGGTTCCGGCAACGGGCGTGATCCGGTCGCGATTGCCGACGCTCGTGCGATCGTAGCGTGCCGACAGATCGACTCGCAGCGTGCCGGTCAGCATCAGCGAATCGGTGCCGTAGAGGCCGAGATTGGTGGTCCGACCGTGCAGGTCGACGCGCGCGTCGAACGCGGTTTCGGATTGCTGCGTCCCGTCGGCAAACGCACCCGGGCCAGTGACGCCGACCACGCCGCGCTCGGCAGTCAAATAGGCGAATTGGGCGGATTGCGCGAAGTCGGCCTGGCTATCCGAATAGCTCGCGCCGAACGTTAGCGTCTGGTGCAGCCCGGCGAATGTCGCGGTAAGTGTTGCCTCCATGCTCGCGCCCCATTCGCGCTGGTCGGTCGCCGAACGGTTGATCAGGCCGTTGCATTTTTCGTTGGGCTCGGTGTCGAGCAGCGCCTCGGCGATACAGCGATAGCGCGGGAAGGGCGTGTTGCCCTGCGTTTCGCCACTTAGCGGAAAGCCGCTAATGTTGGCCGCAGCCAAGGCGGCGCGCTCGGCGGCGTTGGGCTGGTATAGATTTTCGCCGAGCGCATTGTCGTTGACGTCGCCATTGAAGGTGCGGGTCTTGATCCGCCGCCAATAAACGTTTCCCGACAGCGACAGTGCGTCCGATACGGTGTGCTTTGCGGTCAGATTGACCAGCCCCGAGCGGTTCCGCGTGACGTCGGGCTGGGTGTAGACGCTGCGGCGATCGGCGGCGAGCAGGCGCTGTTCTTGCAGTCCGTTGCCGTTGAGGTCGGTGTCCGCGTAGCTCGTTGAAAGCTGCAGATGCGTCGTCGCATTCGACCAGCCGAACTTGGCGAATCCCTGATAGGCGCTGGAGGTCGAAAAGGCGCGCCAGCCGCGCTCGTGAAAGGCGTTGCCGCTGACGAACCAGTCGAACCCGCCGCGGATCGCGCCCCCGGCCTGCGCCTCGAGCGTGCGGCGTGCGAACGATCCGACGCCGACATCGAGCAGGTAGCCGGGGTCCGAGTTGCCGTCCTTGGTGCGGATCGATACCGCACCCCCCAGCGAGTTGCGCCCGAACAACGGGTTCGAGCCCGGCACGAGGCTAACCGAGCGGATTGCTGATTTGGGGATCAGGTCCCAGCTGACGATATCGCCGAACGGCTGGTTGAGCCGAACGCCGTCCAGGAAGACCGACAACCCCTCCGGCGTGCCGAGCAGCGGGGAAGCGGTGAAGCCACGATAGTTGATGTCGGGCTGAAGCGGGTTGCCCTGCATTTCATTGACGAACACGCCACCGCTCAGCCGCTTGAGATAGTCTGTGAGGTCATTGGCATGCGCGCGCTGGAGCTGCTCGTCGCTGATGGTCTGCGCTGGAAAGCGCAGCGCGCCCTCGCCGACATCAAACAGGGGCGTGGCGGTGACGACGATATCGGGGCCGGTCTGGTCTTGCGCAAAGGCGGCGAGCGGGAAGACGAGCGCTGCCCCCGCAATGCCGACGCGCGAGAACAGCCGCACCGCGATCGGGCCCTCCGACTTCGCGCTCCCGTCCATCACCGGGCCGTACAGCGCAGCGGCACGGGGGCAATGTCGGTGAAGGTGGCGACGTCGCCAAACACCGTGGCCGCCTCGGGCGATGCCAGCGCGGCGTCGAGCGCCGCGCCATCGCTGAACTCGAGCACCGCGACCGCCGCATAGGCCGGAGCGGGTTCCTCTGGAATAAATGCGGAGGCGCGGGTCAGCCCATACCGCGTCCAACTATCGCGTACGAGCGGCAGATGCCGGTCCAGATAGGCATCCAGGTCGAACGTCGCGCCGTCGGTTCGGGGATAGGTGACGAGCAAGGTGGTCATGTCAGCGCGCCTTTGCGAGATAGCCGACCATCCGCTTCTTAGCGAAGGGCGGGAGATTGGCCGCGCGCGCGGCGGCGAGATTGGCGGACGGGCCGTCGCCGGCCTGCACGACCGCGACCATCCCCATTGAATAATGCGGTGCGCATTTGATGCCGTAGATGCCGGGCGTGGTGACAACGAGATCGAAAGACTTGCCCATCGCACCTTTGCTCGGCGTGACGCCGGCGGGCAGCATCGTGGGGATCAGCTCGGCATTGTGCACCGGGCTGGTCGGCACGAAGCGTACTGTGTCGCCCGGATTGGCCTTCACGAAGGCGGGGACGAACACCATCGCGCCTTCGGGGCCGCTATCCCTCATCTCGACGACGATCGTCTTGGCGGGCACGGTCTTGGGTGCCTTCGCACTTACGCCGGTCGCTCCCAGCGCGGCAGTCAGACACAATGCGGCGGCGATCAGTCTCGACATCATCTTCTCCTCACGATCGTCTCGCGCGGGCGCTCGGCCTTGGCAGCGGACGCTTGGTTATCGCGAGCGAGCATGGAGGCAGACTGACGGTCCGCAAATTGCCCTTTGGTGCAATAGCGCGGTCGAGGGTTTTGGGCACAATAGAGGCAGATAGCCCGCATTGGTGTCAGCCACCGGGCTCATATCCAGGAGAGAAACTATGCTGCACCAGGCGCTCGAAGGTTTGAAAGGCAAGGTCGCGATTCGCTCGACTTATGACAATTACATTGGCGGCCAATGGGTCGCGCCGGTGCAGGGGCGCTATTTCGACAATCCCTCGCCGGTGACCGGCCAGACGGTGTGCCAGGTGGCGCGTGGTACCAAGGAAGACATCGATCTCGCACTCGACGCCGCGCACAAGGCGAAGGACGCGTGGGGCCGCACCTCTTATGCCGAACGCGCGGTGATCCTCAACAAGATCGCCGACCGGATCGAGGCAAATCTGCCGCTGATCGCGATGGTCGAGACAATCGACAACGGCAAGCCGATCCGCGAGACGACCGCCGCCGACATTCCGCTCGCGATCGACCATTTCCGCTATTTCGCAGGCTGCATCCGCGCGCAGGAAGGGGGCATTTCCGAGATCGACCATGACACGGTCGCGTATCATTATCACGAGCCGCTGGGCGTGGTCGGCCAGATCATCCCGTGGAATTTCCCGATCCTGATGGCGGTGTGGAAGCTCGCGCCCGCACTTGCCGCCGGCAATTGCATCGTGCTCAAGCCAGCCGAGCAGACGCCGATGTCGATCATGGTCTTGATGGAGATTATCGGCGATCTGCTCCCGCCGGGTGTGCTCAACGTCGTCAACGGTTTCGGCGTCGAGGCGGGCAAGCCGTTGGCGCAGAGCCCGCGCATCGCCAAGATCGCCTTTACCGGCGAGACCACGACTGGCCGCCTGATCATGCAATATGCGACCGAAAATCTGATCCCGGTCACGCTCGAGCTCGGGGGCAAGTCGCCCAACATCTTCTTTGCCGATGTGATGGATCAGGACGACGATTTCCTCGACAAGGCGCTCGAAGGGTTCGCGATGTTCGCGCTCAACCAGGGCGAGGTGTGCACGTGCCCGAGCCGCGCGCTGGTGCATGAAAGCATCTACGACCGCTTCATGGAAAAGGCGGTCGCCCGCGTCGAGAAGATCGTGATGGGCAGCCCGCTGGATCCTTCGACCATGATCGGCGCGCAGGCGTCGAACGACCAGCTCGAGAAGATCCTGTCCTATTTCGATATCGCGCGCGACGAAGGAGCGAAGATCCTCACGGGCGGCGAGCGCGCGCAGCATGGCGACGATCTGGGCGGCGGCTATTACGTCAAGCCGACGATCATCTCGGGCAACAACAAGATGCGCGTCTTCCAGGAGGAAATCTTCGGCCCGGTGGTGGCGGTGACGCCGTTCAAGGACGATGCCGACGCGCTCGCGATCGCCAATGACACGCTCTACGGGCTCGGCGCGGGGGTTTGGACCCGCGACGGAACGCGCGCCTATCGCATGGGTCGCGGGATCCAGGCCGGACGGGTGTGGACCAATTGCTACCATCTTTACCCGGCGCACGCTGCGTTCGGCGGGTACAAGCAATCGGGGATCGGGCGCGAGAACCATCGCATGATGCTCGATCACTATCAGCAGACCAAGAATTTGCTCGTCAGCTACAGTCCGAAGCCGATGGGGTTTTTCTAGCGTATCGACCGAAGCCCGGCGGTCTGTTCCCTTGGCCGTCGGCTGCGGCGGG